>ENA-OQEX01000275-OQEX01000275.1-human-gut-metagenome-genome-assembly--contig:-NODE-275-length-29833-cov-2.315660_pt1 | contig 29833 bp, 43 predicted proteins | sample MGYA00242802_ERZ504649 | MGnify/ENA primary metagenome ERZ504649 (study PRJEB26092, sample SAMD00036194) | human gut metagenome | host: Homo sapiens | study: EMG produced TPA metagenomics assembly of...
CCCTAAACAAGATTGGTTAGCCACAGAACATTAAACATTAGAAAATGAGAACACCAGTCATAATCCTGTTATTTGTAATCCTGCTTGCCGTAAGCTGCGGAGAGCCTCCCATGCCGCCGTCGGACGAGGAAATGATACGCCATTTCACCACGCACGAGGTGGCGTTCCGTAAGGTGTACGAAATCATGGCAGAGAGTTCAGAAGGTAGTTTTCACTACCCGCCGCTTTCTCCGGAAGAGGTTATTATACTTGATTCAATGGAGCAAAGCGATACATCCCATGAAACGAATGATGAACAAGACATCCCGGTATATGGACTGTTGAAGCCGGAGCGAATCCTACTCGACTCCCTGTTATCAGAGATTGGATGCGGTTTTATCCTTGTTGATCGCAGGGAATGGGGAACGGCAGATTCGGTATATGTGAGCCTCGTTATGCCGTACTACTCCCACGGCATCGTGGATGCCGGAACGTCCAAGAGTTTCGTTTACGATCCCGGATTGAGAAGCCGTCGGAATATCCGTATCACCGAACATGGCGACCTGAACGAGATCTACCGCAGGACGTACAACGACACCACGCTTTACAAGCCATCAAGGGAAACTGGTACATCGAGTTAGACCATTCGATATAACGGCCCGGAGTCCGTATCAAAGTATGTATCACTTTTTGTCAAGAAGATACATCATAAAGCAGATAATGGCCATCGCAAGGAAAAATAACAGAACCGCAAGGAGTTCGTTAAACCTGCACTTGGCATAGTGAGACATCACTGCTTTGCCTCGCCATTTGTAAATCCTGCTGACGAGCGACATAACGGCAAATGTGACAATGCTAAAAACGACACATGGCAACAATGCCGACACACCTGGAAAAAGCCGGATAGTAACAGTCATCATAGGGAATATCAAAAGAGCGAAGATATAAATCGAGAGCATCATTTCGCCATCGACCTGCCTGTTCGTCTTGCCTGCTTCCCATTTCTCCCCCATCCACCAGAGGTAGTCCCAGAGATAAAACCGTTGCTTATTCTCCTGCCGTTTCATCATACCCAATGTATAAATCCGAGGTGGAACATCAGCGCTACATTTGCCACGATCAGGGCGATAGCGATAAGAACTATTTGGCGAGCTCCTGCGGGATGTTTCATCTTCCCGTAATGTTCACGGAGCGCTTCACGCGTCCGGCTGTATAGCGTAGCTGCAGAATAAATCGGGAAGAAAGCAGAGAGGAATCACTATGGCCAAACCAATCATCCAGCCGAAAAGGCGCAATATCGGCGGAAACCCAAGCGGTATGAGTAGGACGAAGAGCCAGCACCAAAACAGTAGCATACGTCCGTTGAGATTGGTACGCTCCCTTTCGTGCCATATCTCGGCTACATACCACATATAGTCGATGAAGCAGATCCGGTATTTGCGATTGTCCTTTCCATACCGTTATCTCCATACAAAGAAACCAACCAATATAAGTATAATCAGAACGCTGACCAACACAATCTGAACCCTGCGGCGTGTTTCAGGCTTGCAATCGTCAAATAACCACAGTTTGCTGTTAAACTGCCAATGACACGCCCATTTCCAACGGAACAGCAACCCTGCAAGCCATAGGGCAAGCAACCCGACACCAAACAGCAACCCGTATTTAGGGTGAGCCTGCAACCACTCGAAAAACGCTTCCGCCTTGCTGTTCATTGCTTCGTATATATCGGTAACTGTCATACTTATAATTAAAAGGATTCCGAACACAAAAATAATGTTTTCCGTTCACATAATCACTACTTTATGCTCCAAAACACCGGCTGTACGGTTATAAAACCAGGAAACAGCCCCGGTTAAGGTCACGGAGGTTGTTTGCGGGGGTGTTTGTGTTCATTTAGTTCTGTTCCGGCAGGAGCTTGCAAAGCACCGGGTCGTTCTTGATACGTTCCAGTTCCTCGGCGACGATGCGGCCGGCCTCTGCTTGATACGTTCGTAGTTTTCCTGCACGACCTGTTTCATGTGATCCGTCCCGTTCTCGTCCGTGAAATCGGTAATTTGTGGTATCTTCTTGTACCGGGCCGTTTCCGCTTTCACTTTTTCGTTGTCCACGACAATCTCGCAGTGGAAAATCTTCTGCTCGATACGTTCGTCGAAATTGTCCGCCACGGCCCCGACGAACATTCCCTGCGTGAGCGTCGAGATCTTCGAGGCCGGGATCAGGCTGTCCAGCTGCGTGGATATGGATGTCGATTTGTCGCTGCGGCTCAACGTCATGCTCTGCCGCTTCTGCAATACCTTACCGAACCGTTCCGAGAGTCGTCTTGGCCGTTTCACCTACGACCTGCCCGGAGAAGATGTTGCCCACCGTGTTCATCACGACGGCGGCCTCCTTGTCCCCGTAGTCCCTCTTCAACTGTGAAAAATCCTGGAAGCACAGCAGCACGGCGACCTTGTTGCTTCTGGCCGTGGCGATCAGGTTGTCGAGTCCCTTGAAGTAGATTGTCGCAACTCGTCGATGATGATGCCCGATTTGAGCTGGCCTTTCTTATTTATGAGCTTGACAATCCGGGAATTATACAATCCCAAAGCCGCTCCGTAAATGTTTTGCCTGTCGGGATTGTTCCCCACGCAGAGTATCTTGGGATCGTCCGGGTTGTTGATGTCGAGCGTGAAATCGTCGCCCGACATGACCCAATATAGCTGGGGCGAAATCATGCGGGAAAGCGGAATTTTGGCCGATGCTATCTGGCCCTGGAGCTGGTCTTGAGCGCTCCGAGCCAGGCATCCATAAAGGGGCTGAGGTAGTTTTCGAGTTCCGGGTAGGATGTCAGAATCGGGAAATATCCTCGTACCGCTTGTTCAGGAACTCGATGGCGTGCGGGAAGGTACAATACCGCCCGTTGTCGTAGATGCGCAGGAACCAGATCACGGCCGCAAAAAGGATAATGGGGCTTTCCACAAAAAATCGCCCTGCTTCTGCACCCAGCTTCGGTTCAGGTTGAGCATGATGGTATAGGCGCTCTCGTAGGCGTCCGAAATATCGGTCATGAAGTCCGGGTGAATGGGGTTACAGCGGTGCGAGCGGCGCGGGTCGTCGAAATTTATGACATAGAAAGTCGGGATTTTCTTGTAACTTTTCTGGTGATTCAGCAGGTGGTTGTAAGCGATTTCCGAAAGATCGGGAAACTTGTAGTCATAGATGTATTGGGTATAGCCCTTTTCGATTTGCTGTTTAATGAACTGGTTTACAACACAATAACTCTTCCCGCTGCCCGGGCTTCCCATGCAGATGCAAGCCCTTTGCGGGTTTACGACATTGGCGAACCCGTTGTTCCACTGTTTGTTATAGTAAAATTTCGTCGGCAGATTTATGGAGTACTCGTTCTCGATCAGGCGTGTTTCCTGCTGGAATGATTCGTTCTCGTTGTTGAAAGGGTCATCCATGAGATTGTTCTTCAGCAGGCGGGACATCCACACGCCGCCCATCAAGAGGCAGATATACCCGGCCGATAGGGTCAGTATGTAGAAAGCCGCGTTCGCCATCGCCGTCAGCGGCAAGTCCAGCAGCCACCAGTGAAGAAGAACAGCACGCCTCCCGTGGCCAGCGATGCCGTGATTTTCCGCCAGGTAATTTTCTCCTCTTTTACTCCTTTTGTCCCGAGGCATGAAAGGGCGAGGAACACGACGGCGAAAAGTTTCGTCCATAGTATATTCCGGAACAGCCCCGCGGTGCGGTCGAAGTTCAGCAGAATCCTATCGACCACGCCGATATTGATTCCCCATTCCCGTATCTGCCCGTAACAGAACCAGTAGATGTTGATAACCACGAACAAGATACTCAATGCCCGCATGAAATCCATTGTTTTTGCAAGACCCCGAGGTCGTCTTCCTGTTGCATAACCGTAAAATTTAATAAATGAATGATAATTGAGATGTTATACTTTCCTCCGTCGTGAGGTATTCCGCTTCCGTTGCCCGTCCCGTCCGGCAGGCGCTTGTTTCGGGGACAAGTCCCTCGTGTTTTCCCCGGGATTCCGTTTCCCGCCGAAGCGCAGCTCGAAGGCGTTGGCCGAGTATGCCTTTCCCAGCCGTGATCCGTTCACGACCGTCCGTGTTTCGTGGTCAATGAACGTCACTCCCACGATGCGGCCGTTTTCGTTGCGTCGTATGTAGAGATCCACCCGGGCTCCCCGCAGGCGTTCGCGCAGTTCTTCCTCCGTGGGTTCTCCCCGAAGCGCTTTATCGACCCGGCCACGGATTTGCCTCCTCGTGTCGTCCTTCCCGAACCGTTCGGCGTTGCGCTCCATGTGCCGTTCCAGCCCGTCATACCCGACCTCTTTACCGAACAGTGAGGATTTGAGCGGCGCGGCCACTGCCTTGTCCCCGTTCTCGTCCAGCAGCGTGTAGAGCAATCCCCGGTAGGGGGTTCCGTTCCGCTCTCCCCGGACTTCCTCTATACCTATATTATATAAGGACAACAATGCCCGGAACTCGCCGAGGGTCTGGAAGCGGTATGTCGCCACGGCCGGTTTTATTACCGCTGCCACCTGGCGTTTCAGGTCGCCCCGCGTGTAATCGGCGGGGACGATCCCTTGCCCTTTCTCCCGCCTTCTCCCTTTGGCGGGATGCAGTCCGTACTCCCGTTCCAGTTCCTCGGTAACGGCCACGCTGCGTTCGTTGCGCCTGCTGTCGTTTATCTTGCGCCCGTCCTGGGCCACCTGCACCGACACGATATGGATATGCTCCCGTCCGATGTCGGTATGCTTGAATACGATATAAGGTTGTCCTCCCCAGCCCATGCGCTCCATGTAGGCCCCGGCTATCTCCGCGAGTTGCCCGTCGTCGAGGCGGTCTTCGGGAGCCGGGTTGAGCGACACGTGCACGACGGGTTTTTCCGTCCGGTAGTGCGAGGGCATCCAGCGCAGGAGGTCTTCTGCCGTCGCGGCCACGTTGAAGCGCCCATCCGCCGGCTCCCTCACGATGTGGGTCAGCAGCACCTTCCCGTCGCCCCGATCGACTTTCTCCTGGTTGTACGCCAGCGCGCCGTACACGTCTTTTCCGGTGGTGATATTGGCTACCATCGCTGTTTGAACTCTTCGGAGAGCGACACGACCTGCTGCCCGACGGCCGCCAGTTCACGTGTCGCTCTCTCCAGTTTATAGAGCAGCGCGAGTGTTTTCTTCTCGGAAAAATGCGCGTGCAGCTCCTTCACCACCTGGTTGTAATTCGTTCCCACGGCACGGAATTGGGCGTGGAAAGCGGTCAGCTTCGCCACGTATTCGAGCGTTCCCCGGTCGGTCTTTACCACCCGGAACGCCTCGTTGAACACTCTCGCTTTGATAAAAGCGGCTTTGGACAATAGCCCGGACTGCTCGTAAAGGTCGAGGAAACGGGCATGTTCCACGGCTGAAAAGTTTACCGAAAAGCGGTAACGGCCGGGTCGTTTTTCGCGGGTCGTCCCCCTTTGCCCCCTCGGGGCTTTCTGTTCTTTTCCATCGCATCGAAATTTTAAGGAGAGGCCAGGGCCCCACCGGTTCCTGAAAATTCCGATCCCTTCGCGCTTGCCGCCCTTCTGAAAAGCACCGACTCCGGAGGTGCTTTCTCCCCCTTGCGGGCAAGCTGTTTCTGCTGCAAAACGAGAATCGTGCAGCAGAAAACACAGCTTGCTATTTGCCCTTTGCAAATACCTTCTGCCCGCTCGCGGACAGAACATTGAAAGAGCCGCCGTAAAACGGGGCAAGGACGGCTTCATTAGCGTCGGGATCGTTCACGAGGCAAAGATACCGACCTATTCAATCGCTTGTACCACAAGCGATTATGCCACTTGCGTCCACTTTGACGCCACACGCGGCCATAGCGGAAAAAGAGCATACAACCCGTGTTTTTAAGGGTTTATTTTGCACGTGAGAACGGATACGGGCAATGACACATCCTCCTGTCCGCACACGTGCGGACGGATGCAGAAAACACCGTGTGCAGAGGAAAAAGCGGGTCTTTGTCCGGATAAGCAAATGCGGTTGCGCATGAGTATAAAATCGGACACGCGCCCATGCACCGGCATACCGGCGTAACAGCCTGCCAGCGCACCAGCATATATGCGTGCCGGCATACCTGCATAAAATCTCATGCCGTCACTTGCCCGGATACGTGAAGAGATGAACGATTACCCGATTGTATAACTAAAAACGCATGGAACAATGAAAGAGAAAACGAAATTCGTGGCCTTCTCCACCCAGAAAGGCGGAGCGGGCAAAACCACCCTCACGGTGCTGGCAGCCTCTTACCTGCACTATGTAAAGGGTTTCAATGTCGCGGTCATTGACTGCGATTATCCCAACACTCCATCGTGGAGATGCGGGAACGTGACCTGAAGCTTGCCCTCGAAGACGAACATTACAAGAGGTTAGCTTACGAACAATTCACCCGGCTTCAAAAGAAAGCCTATCCTGTCGTGGAAAGCAACACGAAAGAGGCGTTGGCCGATGCCGACTACCTCCTGCCGCAAGGTGATTTCGATTATGTGTTCTTCGACCTTCCCGGTACGATCAATAACGAGGATCTGATTCATTCCCTGGCCGGAATGGATTATCTCGTCGCCCCGATCAGTGCCGACCGGGTTGTCATGGAAAGCACCCTGAATTACGCAGTTGTGGTAAAGGAGCATATAATGGGCCGCGAGAAGTCCCGGATGAAAGGGCTGTATATGCTATGGAACATGGTGGACGGACGTGAAAAGACAGAATTATATCAGGTTTACGAGGCGGTAATGAAAGAGCTGGAGCTTCCTGTCCTGAAGACCTTCCTGCCTGACACCAAGCGTTTTCGTCGTGAGCAGAACGCCAGCCGTCGCTCTGTCTTCCGCTCCACGCTCTTCCCGGCAGACCGTTCTTTGATCCGGGGCAGCAACCTGGATAAACTCGTGGATGAATTGATCGAACTGTTAAAGTAGAATCTTATGAGCGGAAAAGAACATGACGACGGTTTGGACGCTTCCTTCATCATCAGCCAGGCCAAAAGCCGAAACCGGCCACTACATCCTTACACGCCGGAAAAAGAGGAGGAGGCATCGGCTCTATCGGAACCGTCCGGCGAGGCCGCCTCCTCGCCGGCTACGAAAGAGGAGGGACGCCGCCGAAGAGGGAAAGGCCAGGATTACGAGCGTCTTTTTATCCGGAACGCCTCCTCCAATACCCGAAGCGGCAAAACGGTGTATATCCGCAAGGAGTTTCACGAGCGTATAACCCGGATAGTGCAGGTTATCGGTAAGAACGAACTCTCGCTGTATAGCTACCTGGACAATGTGCTGGAGCAGCATTTCGCGACCTATCAGGAGGAAATTTCGGAACTCTACAAGAAACGGAACTCCGATATTTTTTAGTTATGAACCCAATATTTTTACAATCCATTAAAAACAATCCATCATGTCAGACAAAGCAATTATTTTATCTGTTATCCTGGCGGCCGTCCTTTGCGTCGCCGTACCCTTCATCTTCCGCGTGTGCCGCTACCGGCGCAGGATGAAAACCCTTATCGTCCCCGACGGCCCTTCGGGGGAGGTCGCCGTGGGGACTGTCCCCACCCCCGAGGCCGAGTACCTGGCCCGTTACATCTGCCTGCTGCGGCTGCCTTTCGCCGGTAACAAGCACGTGAAGATACGTCCGTCGTACCACGAGCGTATCCGCGAGATCACCCGTGTCATCGGTCGTGGCGACGTGACGATCACGGCCTACGTGGACAAGGTTCTCAAGGCGCACCTGGACGATAACCGGGAAACCATCGAGCGGCTTTTCGAGGAGCGTGAGGCCGTGGCCTCCCGGCAACCCAAAGCGGAGGAGCGATGAACGGGGCGTTGTGGCTGCTGCCCCTCTTTGCCGTGGGGTATGCCTTGTGGGCGTTTTTCCGCCTGCGGCGGATGGAACGCAACGAACCGGCAGACGGGATCGTTGCCGAAGACACTCCCTGCCGGCAGGAGATCATCGGCAGGAGCCGCTTTGTCCTCGACCCGCGCCACTCCCGGCCACAAGCTGCCGTAGAATCTGAAACTGAAAAAGTTACGGAAAAAGCCGATATATTTGTGCCCACGAATGTACCCGAACACCCCCGGCAGATTCCGCCGGAAGACCTGGATGAAGTGTTCGGTGTCGCTCCCGAGGGGGAGCCTAACGAACCTCTGGAAATCGACTTTCCGCTGTACGATGAATCTTTCCCGGATGCGGACGCGGAGGAGCCGGATTATGACGAGGATGAAGACGACACCGAAGAGCTGCCCCTTTTGGGCCGCTCGCTTGCCCAGGGGGTTAGTTTTGAACAGATGGGCGAAGCTACCGCCACGTGGTACACGATCCACCTTCAACAGACGAGCAAAGGGAGGAAACGGGACGTGTCCTCCTGGGCCTGAAACAGACCGACATGTTCGAGGTCATCGTTTCGGGCCGCCCCGACGGGAACGACAGGGTAAAATCCCTGATCGACACCTACCTCTCGGCCTTTCACCGGCGTATGTCCGAGAGGTCTGCGGAAAGCCCATCTCCGCAGGGTTCGGTTCCCACGGGTTTCGACGTCCGTGAGTTTGTTTAACCCCATAATGACATCACGATGAAAGAAAAAGACTACGGGTAGCGCGTGAGGCTATCCTCGAACCACTGAAAAAAAACGAATCAAGAAGTTTAACCCGGTGCGGGGCCTATCCATCCCCGCGCCACAATTCAAACATTATCGAGTTATGAGAAAGAACAAGATTCTTCTTCCGGCGGCATTTCTCTTTGCCGCCATCTCCTCCGCTTTCGCGCAGGGCAACGGCATCGCCGGCATTACGGAGGCTACCAACATGGTAACCAGCTACTTCGATCCCGGAACGAAGCTCATCTACGCGATTGGGGCTGTGGTCGGCCTTATCGGGGGCATCAAGGTCTATAACAAGTTTTCGAGCGGCGACCCCGACACGTCGAAGACCGCCGCGAGCTGGTTCGGCGCGTGTATTTTCCTGATTGTCGCCGCGACGATCCTACGCTCTTTCTTCTTGTAGTCCAACCTGTCATGCAAATAATTATGGAATATGGAATCAACAAGGGAATCGGCAAGAGCGTGGAGTTCCGGGGCCTGAAGGCGCAGTACCTCTTCATCTTCGCGGGCGGCCTGCTGGCCGTCTTCGTGGTGTTCGTCATCCTCTACATGGCAGGGGTCGATCAGTGGGTATGTATCGCTTTCGGCGTTGCGGCGGCTTCGGTGCTGGTCTGGCTTACCTTCCGCCTGAACACCCGTTACGGGGAACACGGGCTGATGAAGCTGCTCGCCGCGCGCCGGCATCCCCGCTACCTGCTCAACCGCAAGTCCCTGCGCCGGTTGCTGAAAAGAAAGGGGGGCCGCGTATGAGAAACCTCTTGAAAGCCACCACGCTGGAAAGCAAGTTCCCGCTCCTGGCCGTGGAAGGCGGTTGTATCATCAGCAAGGATGCGGACATAACGGTCGCCTATCGGGTCGAACTCCCGGAGCTGTTCACCGTCACGTCCGCCGAGTACGAGGCGATCCACGCCGCCTGGTGCAAGGCCCTGAAGGTCTTGCCCGAATACAGCGTGGTACACAAGCAGGACTGGTTCATCCGCGAGCGTTACCGCCCGGCCACGGGCGAGGGGGACATGAGTTTCCTCTCCCGCAGTTACGAGCGGCATTTCAACGAGCGTCCGTTCCTGACCCACGCCTGCTTCCTCTACCTGACGAAAACGACGAGGGAGCGTATGCACATGCGTTCAGACTTCTCGACCCTCTGCCGGGGCAACATCATTCCCAAAGAGGTAAACCGGGAATCGGCGACAAAATTCCTGGAGGCGGCGGAACAGTTCGAGCGTATTCTGAACGATTCGGGTTTCTTGGCCCTTGTCCGCCTCACGGGGGACGAGATCACGGGTACGGCGGATTGTCCGGGCCTGCTGGAGCGGTACTTTTCCCTCTCGCTCTCGGAGACGACTTCTCTTCAGGACATCGAGCTGGGGGCCGAGGTTCTGCGCGTGGGTAACAAACGGGTGTGCCTGCACACGCTCTCGGACACGGAAGACCTGCCGGGGCGCGTGGTACGGACACCCGTTACGAGCGTCTTTCCACCGACCGTTCGGACTGCCTGCTCTCGTTCGCGGCCCCCGTGGGGCTTCTGCTTTCCTGCGACCACCTTTACAACCAGTACGTGTTCCTGGAAGACAGCGACGAAAACCTGCGTATGTTCGAGAAACGTGCGCGTAACATGCAGTCCCTTTCCCGCTACTCCCGCGGGAACCAGATAAACAAGGAGTGGATCGACCAGTATCTCAACGAGGCGCACTCGTTCGGTCTTCAATCCGTCCGGGCCCATTTCAACGTGCTGGCCTGGTCGGACGACGTGCAGGAGCTCCGGCATATCCGCAATGATGTGGGCAGCCAGCTCGCTCTGATGGAGTGCCGCCCGCGCCACAACACCGTGGACGCCGCCACGCTCTACTGGGCGGGTATGCCGGGCAACGCGGGGGATTTCCCCGCCGAGGAATCGTTCTACACGTTCATCGAGCCCGCAGTCTGTTTCTTCACGGAGGAAACCAACTATAAATCCTCGTCCAGCCCTTTCGGCATCAAGCTGTGCGACCGCGTAAGCGGCAGGCCCCTGCACCTGGACATCTCGGACGAACCGATGAAAAAAGGGATCATTACGAATAGGAATAAATTCGTGTTAGGCGGCTCGGGGTCAGGCAAGTCATTCTTTATGAATCATTTAGTCCGCCAATACTGGGAGCAGGGCACGCATGTCGTGCTGGTGGATACCGGTAACAGCTACCAGGGTCTTTGCGAGCTGATCCGGCGTAAGACCAAAGGTGAGGACGGCGTGTATTTTACCTATACCGAGGAACATCCCATCAGTTTCAACCCGTTCTACACCGACGACTACTATTTCGACGTGGAGAAGAAGGACAGCATCAAGACGCTGCTGCTGACACTCTGGAAAACCGAGGACGACAAGATCACGAAGACCGAGAGCGGCGAGCTGGGCAGTGCCGTGAACGCCTATATCGAGCGTATCCGCGCCGACCGGAATATCGTGCCGTGTTTTGACAGTTTCTACGAGTACCTGCGAGACGACTACCGCCGTGAGCTGGAGGAGCGGGAGATCCGGGTCAGCCGCGAGGATTTCAACATCGACAACATGCTCATCACCCTGCGGCAGTATTATAAGGGCGGACGCTACGACTTCCTTCTGACTCCCGGGCCAACATCGACCTGCTCTCGAAGCGCTTCGTGGTCTTCGAGGTGGATTCCATCAAGGAAAACAAGGAGCTTTTTCCCGTGGTCACCATTATCATCATGGAGGCTTTCATAAACAAGATGAGACGGCTCAAGGGGGTACGCAAACAGCTCATCGTCGAGGAGGCCTGGAAGGCGCTCTCTACGGCCAATATGGCTGAATATCTGCGTTATATGTATAAAACCGTCCGCAAATACTACGGTGAGGCCATCGTTGTGACGCAGGAGGTCGAGGACATCATTTCCAGCCCGGTGGTCAAGGAGGCGATCATCAACAACTCGGACTGCAAGATCCTGCTCGACCAGCGCAAATTCATGAACCGTTTCAACGCGATTCAGTCCTTGTTGGGGCTGACCGACAAGGAGAAGGCGCAGATTCTCTCGATTAACCAGTCCAACGACCCTTCCCGTAAATACAAGGAGGTCTGGATCGGTCTGGGCGGCGTTCAGTCGGCGGTCTATGCCACGGAGGTCAGCGTCCCGGAGTACCTGGCCTACACGACCGAGGAAACGGAGAAAGTGGAGGTACAGCGGCTTGCCGGCGAGCTGGGCGGTGATATGGAACTGGCGATCAGGCAGCTCGCCGAGGGCAAACGTTAAAGGGAGGGCAGGCCATGTATCGCAAGTGTATCGGATCAGACCCCACGGCGGCGCGTTTGGACTTCGCGCTGTACGAGGTGGCGGGCGAGTGGGAAAGCCGCTCGGGTTCTCCCCGGGTTCGCATCTACCGCAACCCGGGACGCCGGGGCGGCGGTTTTTACGTGGAGGTGTCCTACAAGGACGGGACACGCTTCTCCCGTCCCGTGAGGAAGTATTGGGGAGGTATCCGTTACTTCGACCTCTACGGGTATGTCGCCCTGGCCTACGATGCGGGGCGCGAGGTGCTCCAGCTCTCCGCCTACGGGGATTATTATCGGGCGTCGGAATGACCGCCCAAAAGTATTCACGAATTAAATAATGAAAAGGATGAAACGATTGATTTTAACGCTGTTCGTGGGGCTTCTTTGCTTCACGTACCAGGCAAAAGCGCAGTGGACGGTCATCGACCCGTCGAACCTCGTTCAGAACATCAAGAGCGCGGTTCAAAGCTCGACCACGGCGACCAACATGGTCAAGTCGCTGCAAGAGAGTATCAAGATTTATAACCAGAGCAAGGCTTACTACGACGCCTCAAATCGGTGCATAACATCATCAAGGATGCCCGGAAGGTGAAGCTGACGCTCGAAATGGTCAGCGAGATCACGGAAATCTACACCTCGGGATTCAACCGTATGGTTTCAGACCCGAACTTCACGGTGGACGAGCTGGCGGCGATCTCGGCGGGTTACGCCCGGCTGCTGGAGGAGGGCGGCGCGCTGGTGACGGAACTCAAGACGGTCATAACCGGCGGCAACGGCCTCTCGCTCTCGGACAAGGAGCGGATGGACGTGGTGGATCAGGTTTACACGAAGATGCTGGAGTACCGCAACCTCACGCGCTATTACACGCGCAAGACCATCTCCGTGTCCTTCATCCGCAGCCGCGAAAAGGGCGACGCGCACCGGGTGCTGGCACTTTACGGGAACCCGAACGACAGATATTGGTAACCTGAAAACGGAGGCAGTCATGGATTTCGACAATTTACACCAGGTTCTCCGGAACCTGTATCAGGAGATGATGCCGCTATGCGGCGACATGATCGGGGTGGCGAAAGGTATCGCCGGCCTGGGTGCGCTCTTTTACGTGGCTTACCGGGTATGGAAGGCACTGGCCAGCGCGGAGCCTATCGACGTGTTCCCGCTCCTGCGGCCTTTCGCCATCGGCTTGTGCGTGATGTTCTTTCCCACCGTGGTTCTGGGGACGATCAACGCCGTGATGTCGCCCGTGGTGCAGGGCACGCACGCCATACTGGAGGGCAGACATTGGATTTGCAGGCATACCAGCAACAGAAGGACGATTTGGAAGCCGAGGCCCGCAGGCGCGAGGGCAAGGCTTGGTTAGTGGACGACGAGGTGTATGAACAACGGCTTGCGGATATGGGTATCACGGACTTGGGCGAGATTATCAGCATGTGGGCCGAACGCACGTGGTACGACATCAAGGCCGGTTTCCGGCAGCTTGTCCGGGACTTTTTCGAGTTGTTGTTCAACGCCGCGGGGCTTACTATCGACACGCTGCGGACATTCTTTTTAGTCGTGCTGTCGATTCTGGGGCCCTTGTCGTTCGCCCTCTCCATTTACGACGGCTTTCACTCGACGCTCGCGAGCTGGATTTCCCGCTATATCAGCGTGTACCTTTGGCTTCCCATCGCCGACCTGTTCTCCGCGGTGCTGGCCAAGATCCAGACGTTGATGCTCCAGGCGGACGTCCTGGCCCTGCAAGACCCCAACTACATTCCCGACAGCGGCAGCGGTGTCTATATTATCTTTTTGATTATAGGTATCATAGGCTATTTCACGATCCCCACCGTTGCCGAGTGGGTGATCCAGTCGGGCGGAGCCGGCGGGGCTATGGGCGGTATCAACAAGGCCGGGGCATTCGCCACGGGTGTCGCTGGCGGTATCGCCGGCAACATGATCGGCCGCACGTTCGGGCGTCGCGGCGGTGGCGGTTCCTCCTCCGGTAACGGCGGCGGTGGCCCGGCTTCGGGCAGTGCCCCCAACGGGCGCAACCTGGCAACACAAGGTAACAATAATCATTCATAACAATTTGGACAATGGAATTCAAGTCATTAAAAAACATCGAAACAAGTTTCAGGCAGATTCGGCTTTTCGGTATCGTGTTCCTCTGCCTGTGCGCGCTGGTATCCGTGTTCAGCGTGGTCGCGAGCTTCCGTTTCGCCGAAAAGCAGCGCGAGAAGATCTACGTCCTGGACGGGGGCAAGTCGCTGATGCTGGCGCTCTCGCAGGATTTGAGCCAGAACCGCCCCGTGGAGGCGCGCGAACATATCCGGCGTTTTCACGAGTTGTTCTTCACCCTCTCGCCCGACCGTGCGGCCATCGAGAGCAACATCAACCGCGCGCTGTTCCTGGTCGATAAGAGCGCCTTCGCCTATTACCAGGACATGCAGGAGAAAGGTTACTACAACCGTGTGGTGTCGGGGAACATCAGCCAGCGTATCGAGGTGGACTCCGTGGTGTGCGACTTCAACGCCTATCCCTACCGGGCCATGACCTATGCCCGGCAAATGATTGTCCGCGAGAGCAACATCACCGAGCGTTCGCTGGTCACGCGCTGCGAGCTGATCAACTCGGGGCGTTCGGACAATAACCCGCAGTTTCATCATGGAGAAATTCGAGATTCTGGAGAACCGCGATTTACGTACATTAAAAAGATAAGGTTATGGCAAAGAAGAGAATAAAGGCTTTCGGGGAGTGGTCGAAGACACCTGCGCCGCGCTTGCGGGGCGCTCTCGCCCGATAAGCGGATTATCGTGATCCTCACGCTGCTCTTGTTCTTTTCCGTCTTGTCGCTCTACTTTACCGTGTCTTCCATCTACCGCTTCGGCAAGGGAGCCGGGGAACGGATGCAGATACGGCATATCGAGCGGCTGGAACTGGAATTAAGACAACGGCAGGAGGCCGACAGTGTAAAACATCTAAAAGATTTCAATTATGACGACGAACGAAAAACAGAATAAACAGCCGGAGGCGGGGAAAAAGGAACTCACGCCCCGGCAGATACAGATGCGGAAGAAGCTGGTGGTCTTCCCGCTCTTTTTCCTGGCCTTTGCCGGGTGCATGTGGCTGATCTTCTCCCCCGGCGAAAAAGAACGGGAGGAGCCTTCGGCGGGTTTCAACACGGAGCTGCCGACCCCGGAATCGGAGGGTATCCTCTCGGACAAGCGTGATGCCTACGTGCAGGAGGAGATGCGGCGCAGGGAGCGGGAAAAGATGCGCTCCTTGCAGGATTTCGCGTTCGGGATGGAGGACGAGGAGGAAGAGCCCGTCATGCCCGCTGCCGTGCCGGATAAGTCTTCCGGCCCTGCCGGCGGTTCGTCGGGAGCTTTCCGGACTTCCCGTGCCGCCTATGCCGACATCAACCGCCAGTTAGGCAGTTTCTACGAGGACACCGCCGGTGAAACGGGGGAAGAGCGCGAGATGCAGGCCCGCATCGAGGAACTGGAACGCCGCCTGGAAGAACAGCAGGCGCAGAAAACGGCCCAGGAGGAGCAGGTGGCGCTGCTGGAGAAGTCCTACGAGATCGCCGCCCGCTACATGAATGGCGGTCAGGCCCCTGAAGCCCCGCGTCAGAAAGCCTCCGTTTCCGGCAAGGCTTCCGTGCAGCCCGTGCGCCAGGTGCGCCGTAACATCGTGTCGCTGCTTGCCGCCCCGCTGCCCGATTCGGTCTTCGCCCGTGAGTTCGTCAAGCCCCGGAACTGGGGTTTCAACACGGTGGGGAGCGACCTTCGCGAGCCCGAGCGCAACAGTATCCGTGCCGCCGTGCAGCAAACCGTGACGCTCACCGATGGCGGGGAGGTTACTTTCCGGCTGCTGGAACCGATGATGGCGGGAGAGCTGCTCATCCCCTCGGGTACGCCCGTAACGGGGGCGGCGAGGATCAACGGCGAACGGCTGACGGTCAAGGTCAGCGCTGTCCAGCACGGCGGGGCGGTCGTTCCGGTCGATCTGTCGGTCTATGACACGAACGGCAACGAGGGTATTCCCGTGCCGGGGTCGGAAGAACTCAATGCCGTGAAGGAGATCGCCGCCAATATGGGTGCGGGCATGGGCAGCAGTATCACGATCACGGACGATGCCGGTTCGCAACTGCTCTCCGACCTGGGGCGCAGCGCCATCCAGGGCGTGTCGCAATACGTGAGCAAGAAGATGCGCTCGGTCAAGGTCACGCTCAAGGCCGGTTACAGCGTCCTGCTGCTCCCGCCCCTTCAATAAGGTACAAACGACGTACTTCCGTACACCACTGAAAAAATCCATTTTTATCAACAATCAAAAAATTATCGAGTATGAAAAAGATTCTTCTGGCACTCGCTTTTATCGGGTGCATGTTCGCTGCCCACGCGCAGGAAAAGCCCTCCACGGGCGATTTGTACGACGGTCTTACCCGTCCGCTGACCTTCAACCGGGTTATCCCGCCCTACGCGCTGGAGGTGACGTTCAGCAAAACCGTGCATGTGATTTTCCCCTCGGCCATCCGTTACGTCGATCTGGGGTCTTCGGATCTTCTGGCGGCGAAAGCCGACGGCACGGAAAACGTGCTGCGTGTAAAGGCGGCCCTGCGTGATTTCTCGCGCGAGAGCAACCTTTCGGTCATTACCGAGGACGGGGCCTATTACAGCTTCAATGTCAAGTATGCCGACGAGCCGGTGAAACTGTCGGTCGAGATGGCGGACTTCCTGCATGGCGGGGAGGCGGTAAACCGCCCCAATAATGCGCTGGACATCTATTTGCAGGAGTTGGGATGCGAATCTCCGCTGCTGGTCAAACTGATCATGCAGTCCATTTACAAGAATGACCGCCGCGAGATCAAGCATATCGGTTGCAAGCGTTTCGGGGTACAATACCTCCTCAAAGGTATCTACGTGCATAACGACCTGCTTTATTTCCACCTCCAACTGAAAAACTCCTCCAACGTGCCTTTCAACGTGGACTACCTGACGTTCAAGATTACGGACAAGAAGATGGCCAAACGCACGGCCATCCAGGAGCAGGTCGTATGGCCCGTGCGTGCGTACAACAACGTGCAGGTCATCGGCGGCAAGCGTACCGAGCGCATGGTCTTCACGCTCCCGAAGTTCACGCTGGCCGACGACAAGCAGCTGGTCGTGGAACTGCACGAGCAGCAGGGCGGGCGACACCAGACTTTCACGGTGGAGAATGCGACCTGGTGCGCGCACGTGTTATCAACGAGTTAAAGGTAAAGTGATATGAAACGGGCGATATTCATTCTCACGCTGGGGTTATGCCTCCTCCTTTCGGACGGGGCGCACGCCCAGCGTGCCCTGCCCGCCATGCGCGGGCTGGAAATACGGGGAGGCATGACCGACGGCTTCTATACCCGGGACAGCCGCAGCGAAACGGGCTACTGGTTCGGGCTGGCCATGAGCCGCTACGCGAAGAATGCCGACAAGTGGGTGTTCGGCGCGGAGTTCCTGAACCGTTATTACCCCTACAAGTCGGAACGTATCCCTGTGGCGCAGTTCACTGCCGAGGGCGGTTACTATTACAAGTTCCTCGCCGACCCGTCCAGGACTTTTTTCTTCTACCTCGGCGGCTCGGCGCTGGCCGGTTACGAGAGTGTGAACCGGGGCGAAAGGCGGCTCTATGACGGCTCTACGCTCCGCCACCGCGACCGTTTCCTCTATGGCGGGGCCGTCACGCTGGAGGTCGATGCGTACCTGACCGACAGGATTATCCTCTCGCTGACGGGGCGTGAGCGTATCCTATGGGGCACTACAACGGGACATTCCACGCGCAGTTCGGCCTGGGCGTGAAATTCATAATCCATTAAACTTGCAAGCGACATGAAAAAGATGAAAAAGATATTGGCCCTGGCGGTCTGGATCGCCGCCCTGGGTCTTTTATGCGCATCCTGCGACAACGGGCTGGATATACAGCAGGCGTACACGTTCTCTCTGGAAACGATGCCCGTTCAGAAGCGAATCTCCGTTGGTGAAACCGCTGAAATCCGCTGCACGCTCGTGCGGGAGGGGAGATATGACGGCGCGCGTTACACGATCCGCTATTTCCAGCCCGACGGGCGCGGTGAGTTGAGGATGGACGACGGTACGGTGTTCCTGCCCAACGACCGCTATCCGCTCGACCGTGAGGTGTTCCGCCTCTATTACACATCGCGCAGCGATGACCAGCAGACCATCGACGTCTATGTCGAGGACAACACGGGTCAGGTCGTGAAGACCTCCTTCACGTTCCAGAGCGAGAACGGGACGGAGGAAACGGAACGATAACGTAATATGTCTAACCAAGAGAAGCGCCCGTCACCCGGGCGCTTCCCATAAATACTGAAAACCATGACAGAGCAAGAGAGAATAGATATAGCCTATCTCGATACGGGGGTGTACGAGAACCCGTGGCGCGAGAACCTTTTCGAGACGCTGCCCGAGGATCGGAAAACGGCGGAAGTCTGCCGTTTCGCCATCAAGAAATCGGCTTTCAACATCGAGTTCGTTCCCGAAGCGATGAAAACGCCGGAACTTTGTCTTGCCGCGGCCGGCCACCGGAGCGAAACACTGAAATTCGTCCCTGACCGTCTGAAGACACCGAAAATGTGCCGTGCCGCCGTCGATAGCAACAGCTACGCGCTGTATTACGTTCCGGAGGGGTTGAAGACCCCCGAACTGTGCATGACGGCCGTGAAGCGCAACGGTCTGGTGCTGGAGGCCGTCCCCGGGGAATTGAGGACGCCGCAAATATGCCGTGCGGCGTTGAAAGCGGTGGACAGTGCCGATTACAAGATACTCCCTTACATTCCGTATCCCGATATATGCTGGAAGGGCTGAAAAAATTCGGGATGTCGTTCGTGGACAAGTTCGAGATTTTCGCCTCCATTGCCCCGGAGGTCATGACCGGGGAACTGGCCCTTCACGGCGTGGGGATGGACGCGTCCTGCCTTTCGCTCGTGCCGGTGGAACTGCGCACGGAGGCAGTCTGCCTGCGTGCCGTCAGCGGGGACGGCATCCTGCTCCATGAAGTGCCGGAGGAATTACGCACGGAACGGGTCTGCGAGGCCGCCGTGTCCTCGAACTACCTGGCACTGGAGTACGTTCCGAAACATCTGAAAACCGACCGTCTGTGCGGGATGGCGCTGGAGCGCGATCCCCTGGCCATCCGCTTTTTCAACCCCGAACAGCTCACGCCGGAGTCTGCAACCGGGCGTTGGCCCGTACCGACGACCTGCGTGTCCTCCGCTATATCCCCTTCGAGGAGATACACCTGAAAGTGTTGGGGTTCTATTGCACGAATTACGATAAGACCTTCGATTTTTTGCAGCACATGAACCCGGCACACGTCACGCCGAGGGTGGCCCGGGAGATCTTCGCCCTGGAGCCGGAGCTGTTCTACAACCTTCCCGACCACGCCAAGAACGAGGAGATGTGCCGCCGGGCCGTCGGGCACGACGGGAGCTACCTGCAATATGTCCCCGAGAAGTGGAAAACGCCGGAGTTGTGCATGGAGGCCATACGGCGCAGTCCCTATGCCATCGCCCACCTGCCCGAGAGCATGAAAAGCCGGATCTATACATGAGCCTGGTGCGGGAGAACCCGCAAAACCTGAAAGGCGTCCCCCGCGAAGCCCGGACGCCGGAGATGAGCCGGGAGGCTTTCGAGCGTACCTACGGGAAGGACAAAACCGATTTCTCGGTTATCAGCGCGTTGAGCGACCCCGCCCTGGTCTTGCAGGTGTTCCGCGAGCAGAACGACCCGCAAAAGATACACCGGTTGATGAGTATCCTGCACCTGAACCGCCGGCTTGTAACGGAGGAGGTGGCGTTGGAGCCGTTCGCAAGGATGCGGGGGTGCTGTACGACATTCCCAGCACGGCCATCACGCCGCTCGTGGCCGATACGGCCGTGCGGGGCGACCCGAGGATGATCCAGTGGGTTCCGAGGGAGCTTCGCACGGCGGATCTGTGCCTCTATGCCGAGGCCGCCCATCCCGAGTTGCGGGTTTACGTTCCCGACGAGATAGCGAAGGGACGTAATATCTATTCGTTCCACCGTCAGGTGGACGCGAAATTGCGGCAGCCGCTCGAATACGAACAATACAAGACCCTCTACTCGGGCGGCGCGGTGCGTGTGAACAACGTGTGGACGTCGGTTGCGGGTGAGATTGACTGCTGCGAGGTGCGTTACGACCGTAAGACGGAGAAACTCAAACTGCGGATCGTCGAACCGCCCAGGGAGAAGAAGGCGCAGCCGAAGGTCGCGCCCCGCAAACCCGCCCGGGGGCCGAAATTGTAGGACGGCGGGTAGTTCTTTGGCAGGAAGGTTGTTAAAAATCGCACGTGTTGTCGCCGATACCCGGATGAAATCGTTATATTTGCAATCGAATCCTCCGGCGGCGTGCCGCCGGGCGATTTACATACGGAAGGAACACATTATGGTGGGGCATTGAAAACAGCCAAATTTTAATCCGCTCGCAAAATAATGGGTAGTTCTCTTCTTCATCGTCGTGTCTATATGCGTCAAGCGTATGCGATAGCGGCGTGGGGAGAAATTATCTATCGAGTGGATGGGTGCTTGGCTGTACCTCAATGCCGGTATTTAACGTATTCTCACGCCTTTTTCGTATGGTATTTGTCTGAACCTAAAGAAAAGCGATATGGAAACGAAATCGACAAATGAGGTAAAGGGTGATTACGACCGGGTATCGGCGAGTGAATGCCTGGGGTCGCTAATCGAGTTGCACGGGATTGTCATGGAAGACGATCTGTTCGTCATTCCCGATGCGGATGGCACGGCAGTATTATACAATGACGGGAAGATACGTTTTGACGAGATCGCGACATCGAGGTCGGCTCGGTGTTCGTGGGCATCCTGCTCCGCAACGGCTATCTGTTCTACCTTTCCCGTACCGAACCGCTCAAGACGTGCATATACACGCATGGCGGGTGGGGTTCAATCTCTGAAATTTCTCCCCGTGGCATTGCCGGACATATCGGGCGTGAACTGCACGGGAAGCTGGGCGACCATACGGCGGTCGATTGACGGGAAACAAAAATCGGACGGTTGTTATCGTCCGATTTTTTTCGCGTCGTATTTTCACGGCCGTTGCCCGCCGTGTTCCCGTTTCCGCCTTTGCAGGGCGAGCAGTTGCCGCAACATGTAGGCATGGTTTTCCCCCACGGTATGCCCCGAGGGCATCAGGTAGGGACTTGCGAGGCACTCCCGGCATTGGCGTACCGCCTCTTTTAAGTCGGTAACGGTTATTTCCGCTCCCGTGATGTCTTTAATCTTTGTTTCCATTCTTGTCCTGTTTTTTGGGTTCGTACCAACTGTCCCGGTAATTTTCTCCCACGAGCGAGAAAATTCCGCTCATGCCGCTTTCAGCGGCGAAATTTTTGGCTTCCCATATACCGGAAAACTCTCCCAGCAGCCGGTAGCCGATGAATAATTTGTACTTGCGCATGATTTTATCGTTTTTCCAGGTTGATAATCGGTGTGTTCTTTTGCAGCCATTCCTTCACGCTGTCCATGTTGTATTCGGATGTGATAACCGCCGTTCGGTCGTCGATTTCGGTGAAGCGCGTAGTTTCATACCCGTCGATCCACTGCTTCAGCGTGGCAACGCCCCACACCTGCGGGTCGTCGAACATGGTGTTGAGCCGCCCGATACCCTCGCCGAAGGTTACGAGCAGCGTTTCATAGGAGATTTCCTTGTTTACTTCATTCGTTTTCATATTCTCGCTTTTTACGGGCGGCTTTTGCCGCCCCGAAATTTTTTAATCAGACAAGTTCCACTCTAACCCTGCTCATGTTCGCCCAGAACACGCCGTTGCAGTAGTAGCGTAGCCGTTATGCCAGTTGCTCCTGCGGCGTATCACGTCCTGCTCGGGTGGTCGTATCTCGATACTCGTGGTGTAGATGTTGTGTCCCACGGTAATGACGAGGTTGCACCTTCGCCATATCTCGGAATGGGTTTTGAACCCGTTTTTCCCCTCGACGAGCGCAAGGGCCGTCTTGACTGCTTCCCGAACTTCCCAATCCCACTCCCCGAAGGGTTTGAGCGGGCGTGCCATGTAGCTTTTATAGATGATTTTCATTGTTATATTTTTTTTGTAGGGCGGCTTTCGCCGCCCCGATTTTATAATTCGACAATCCTTTCCACTCTGCCGTACAACATGGAGCGTATGCTCGTCTTGTCCACGCCCTTGTATTCCGTGTAATGCCCGTACTGCTTTACCACGAATGTTTTCAGTACATCGACAAAGTTGAAACGATACCCTAAAAGCAGAATGGAGTCCTTGAAATAGGTGTTATGGTTTACCTCACGGGTAATCCAGTCTTTCTCCTCACGGGTGAGCGTTCCCCCGTCATTGAGCCGTTTGCGTAATATGTACGCTTTTGAGCCTGCAAGGCTTTCGAGTGCGGGAACGTCCCACGACACGAATTTATATGCTATTTGGTTCATTCTATTTTGTTTTTGCGGGCGCTTTCGCCGCCCCGATTTTTATGCTGTCATTCGTTTCCGTATAAGGGACATGTTCCCCTTCATCAGTTTCAGTATTTGCCCGTGGTATGGGGTATTCTTGTTACACACGCCACGGCTCTGCACGACCTCCATGCGTTTTAGGGACACCTCTATCGTTTCGATACGTTTGCCGTCGATTGTGGCCGAGAGTATGAGCGAGTCGGCTTTCAGATAGTATTCGTTGGTAAACACGCAATGGTGCATGGCCTCGCCCTCCTGCCGTATGGCTTCAACGCTGTCCAATACCTTGATGCAGATTTCCCCGTCGGAAAACTCCACTCCGAAAAACCGCCCTTTGGCTTCGACAAACGAGGCTTCCTGTTCCAACGCCTTGCGCCGTTCCTCCTGCCGCCGTTCCATTTGCATGTGCCGCCGTTTTTTTGCCATGTAGAGGTCATGCGCTGCGGGCAGGTCTGCGGGACACACGAAATGGGCGTTATGCAGGTCTTTCCCGAAAAATCGCAGCAGGTCGATGTAGTCGCACCATTCCGTCGGTTTCCCGATAGCGTACCCGTTACGGATGGCGATACGGATGGCCGGCCAATAGTCTGCGATATTGCGGGAGGAACGGGCGAAAAATCGCACGAGTGCCGTTTGTCCCGCTTTAAGCAGCGTTTCGGCCTTGTTCTCCGAGAGCAGCAGGTGGATAAGGTCGAAAGGGGTTACATCGGGGAGTTGTTTACCGTAGCCGCTTCGGCGCAGTTCGGGGATAAGCCGTTGTCGGGGATAGATGCGTGTGGGCGTGATGTTGTATTTCCCGTCGTTCTCCGCCCGCAGTTCCAATGCGCTCGACCAACTCCACCCGTGAACGAAGAAGCCCATCGGGCGCAGCCGTGCGAAGGTTGCGGAGCGTCCGTCGGGGGCAATCCACCGCTGTACGGCTTCGATATGGGTGTAAACGGGCGTCTGTCCCACTTTCGCCCAACACTCGATATAGACGAAGCGCAGGACTTGAAAACCCTTGCAGCGGGTTACGATGCACAAATACTCGTAATCGTTGAACTTGCGGCGCAGGGTGGTTTCCACTTTCAGCGGGGTGTGGCAGTGCGGACACTCGCACCCTAACAGATTGTCCGTGAGTTCTCCGTTTTCGCTCTGCACGTGTGGCCGCACTCGGTGCAGGTGATAAGTCCTTTCGGCGTGCGGCGTCCGATATGCTCGATGCAGTTCTTGTACCCCCATTCGATTTGTGCGGGGGTAAGCGGCGGCAGGTGTTTGCTTGCCGCCACGACGCTCTGTTGGAATTTTGTTCTCGGCTTCATAACTAAAATAGACTGGGCATTAGTTTGTTATCTTCGATTTTCTTGGGTTTGGACTTGGCTTTCGCAACTTGGCGTAGGCTTCGCTCTCGGCCTTCCGTATGGCGTTCCGCCGTGCCTCGGCTTTTTCCTCCTCGGTCAGTTCAACGGTGTGATTGACCACTACCTTGCAACTGACGGTTTGCCGATGTCGATGTCCTCCTCGTCGTAATAGTGGAGTGCCATAGAGTATATTTCCTCGTCGCAAACCCGTTGCAACCGCTCTGCCGTACTTGGTTGATGATGAAAGTGCAGCAATCGTCAATGTTCTTTTTCGGGTTGGCGTATCGGGGTGCGAAAAGTTCGTCCTCCCGTGCCCGTGCGTCGAGATAGTTCTGTATCGTCTGTTTGAAATAATCTGTTCCTTGTGCCATGATTTTTTGGTATTGTGGGGCGGCGAGCCGCCCCGTGTTCAACATTTATTCGTCCTTTCCGAGAAGCCGCCGCACCTCGTCCTCTTTGGTCTTTTGGAAAATCCATCCCGCTCTCTTCTGCCCGTCATGCGTCAGCCGTGCGTTGAAGCGTCCCCCGAGTGCGTGAAGGGCGTCCTTGACGGGCTTGGTGTCCCCGAATACGGCTATCGCCTTCTCGGAATAGTCCACGATGATAAACCCGCCTTGCACGCTCGTTTCAGTGCGTTCCGCCCGTTTTTCGTCTTTCGGCTCGGGCAGACATATATTCTCCTCGTTTCCTGCGATATATGCCAGCCTGTCGATGTACCCTTCACGTGTGTAGTGGGTCAGTTTGCAGACACTCCACCCGTATTTCGGACTTTTGCCGAGCGTGAAAACGGGATAGCGGTGTTCGTTCTTGGGGTCGTATTCGGAGAGGTGCGCCGTTTGCGGGAAATTGGCCGCCGCCTTTCTCAACTCCCCGAAGCCGTTGCGGGAGGTGGCCGAAAAGCCGAGAATGACGGTACGCACGCTTCGGGTGGTCGAACACTCGTAAGAGGGGTCAGTGTATTCCGTTTCGTTGAGTTCGGCGATGATTACGCCCTGCACCCCTTCGGGCATGATGCGGCGTAACCTCTGCGCTCCTATTTCCGCTATGCGTCATGCTCGGCTTTCTCTTTGGCGGCGGCGATGGCCTGCGCCGTGGCTTGCTCTTCCGCCTGCCCCACGAGCAAAGCCACCTCGAAAGCGTCCATGAACTCGGGGTTCACGTCGTCGTAGTACCTGCCGATACCGAATGTTTGCGAGAGGGGTCGCAGAATGTCCGTTTGGCTGATTTCCTTTGTTTCGGTATCGACCATGTGGTACACGTAGCCACGGGCGGTGTGTTCCACCTTGTAAACGACGTAACGCTTTCTGCTCGCACCCGCACCGATACCGATGATTACCTGGTTTTCCTTGACTACCTGCACCCGTGTGTCCGTGGTAGTCGCTCCGAATAATGAAATGTACTTTGTCATACCTGTAATAATTTAGAAGATGTGAGTGAATAGGAAATAGAAAAAGCCGGTTAGAGCCACGAGAGAAACAAGGCAGGAGAAAATGCCCCGCAGGATGTCATAACAGAACGTGAAGCCCAAAACGACCCAAATAAAGTCGATACCCCACACGTGGAAGCCCAAAGCCACCGCCCCGACCTTTACCGCCAACCCGTACCTTTGCCTTTATGCCAAGTGGAAGGTTGGAGGATTTCTGTTTCCATTTATTTTTCTCTTCGTTTCTCATAACCTTTGACTTTTTTTTTATGCCGTAGCGGAGCCGGTATGGATGGAATCTGTTTCGGTAGCATCAAAAGGTGTCGGGGATAGCTGCTGCAAGATTTTGTCGGAAAATACGCTCGCCCGCAGGGAAAGAGGAAGATTTTGCGGCAAACCGCCCCGCGGCCCGATCTTGCAGCAGCGTGAGCCCCGTAACTACCTTTGCTACTGACAACAGATTTCCATACCGCGCTCCGCGGCATGAAAAAAAGAGAGGAAAAGGTTATGGGAGAGAAACGGGGAGAAAACGATATGCCGTGAACGCTCGCGAAAGTCGGTTCACGGCTCACCCTGCATGGAATGATAAATCGCCCGCGAACATTTCCTTTCACGGGCGATTGGCGTATCGGAGCGTGCCGATCCCGTATCGGCGGAGGATCGTTTCCGCCGGACGTGGCGCCACTCGCTGCCACTTTGAAGACGGATACGTCCATATGCCACTGGCTGATAACAAGATACTGTCCATTTGTGTACTTTTGGGCATCCGGGAAACAAAAAATGAAACAGAACATGGAAATAATAAGTATGGACGTGAAGGCTTTCGACGCGCTGGCAGGGCACGTGGAAGCCATTGAAAGAAAAGCCGAGGCGTTATGCCGCAGGCAGGAGGACGTGAGTTTGAAAAAATGGCTGGACAACCAGGATGTCTGTGACGTGCTGGGGATATCGAAACGTACCCTGCAAACCTACCGGGAGAAAGGGTTGCTGCCTTTCAGCCGCATCCGTCACAAAATCTTCTACAAACCGGAAGATGTCGGGAAGCTGCTGCAATCGTCGCACTATCCTAATACCGCCGCGTTATGAGCCATTATTTCATCGACAAGCACGATCCGCGTGTGGCGGATCTCTTCCGGCGTTTGGAAAAGGCCGGCAAGGCACTGGATAAACTGGAATCCTCCGGAGGCCGGACACTCAAGGGAGAGCGGTTCGTCACCGACGAGGAATTGTCCCGGCTGCTGAAAATCAGCAGGCGTACATTGCAGGAATACCGCACGGCGCGGATCATTCCCTATTATTTGATTCAGGGCAAGGTACTATACATGGAATCCGAGATACAGAAACTCCTGGAAGATTCCCGGAAGAAATGTATCGGGGGACAGGAATGGGTATAAAAGAAGAACGGCCAAAACGTTGGCCGTTCTTCTTTTTCAATTCAATATCGTGTTCATGCCGGGGAGCTGCCAGACGACAGCGGTCGTCGTGGCCCTTCGGACAAGCCACCGTCGGAAGGCTTCTGCATTCCCGGATTTTAAGCGGAAAGCCAGCGCGGCGATCATTTCGAGCGAATACAGCTCGACAATACCGCCGTCACGGTTGCGCTCCCGGCGGTAAACCCGCTCCTCACGGAGTATGCCGCTTTTGAGTATGGAGCGGATGTTGCTCCCCACGGCAGGAACGAAGACTCCGAACAGGTCGGCAATCTGGTGGCGCGTGAGCCATACACGGTTCTCCGGCGTGTGGATTTCCACCCGCCCGTTTTCAATGCTGATAGGTTCTCTTGTCGTCATAGTCATACAAATTTATCAATTTTTGTTATACTGTTCAACCGTTTACCGTTATAATATCTGCCGTTTCCGGTTCGTCCTCCTCGTAGAGATTTATTTTCCGGCCTTTGGTCTGTTCTTTCAGACGTTTCATGTCCTCGTCCACCTTGCGGTCGGTCACTTTGGCGTAAATCTGCGTGGTGGAAATGCTCTTGTGTCCCATCATGCGGCTGACAGTTTCGATAGGCACACCCAACGAGAGCGTGATATGTGTCCCGAAATTGTGCCTCGCCTTGTGAAAGGTCATGTCGAAGCCGTATGTCCGTCCCAGTTCTCTGGTGAGCTTGATGAGATACCCCCGGCAATAGAGGTTGAAAATCCTGTCGCTTTTACGCTCGTGGCGGTATTTCTCGATGATCTGCAACGGCACGTTCAGCAGGCGGATGGCCGAGGGCGTTTCGGTCTTCTGGCGCCGGATGTGTATCCAGTACGTTCCGTCGTCCGACTGCGTGATGTCTTTTTCGGACAAGCGTTTCAGGTCGGCGTAGGACAACCCCGTGAAGGTAGCGAAGAGAAACCAGTCCCGCACCCGCTGGAGGTTGGGTTTACCGACGGGAGTTTCCATCAGTTTTTGAGGTCTTCGAGTTTCAAATGGCGGCTCTTGCGCCGGGGCAGTTCCGGGTGCAGCTTCCCGTAAGGGTCGCGCCGGAGTGTACCCTGACTGACAGCCCGCTTGGTCATTTTTTTCAACCGGTAAAGATGCTCGTGTACTGTCTTGGGTTTCATTTCACGATCTGTACGCAGGAATATTTCAAAATCATCGTAGAACTCCCGGTCAAGGCTCCGCAACGCTACATCCTCCTTTTCCTTCCTTTTTTTCACGAAGGAGGCTAAAATATTATAGGAGTTCTCGTAACTTTCATAAGTTTCTTCCTTGCGATCCACGCCGACACGCTTGCGGAACTCCTCGTTATGCTCGCGGAACAAGGCAAGGAGGGTGAACGGTTTCTGCCCGATTCCTTCCACGGCGTTTTTGACCAGCTCGGCCGTCACGAAACCGAGGCTTTTACGAATATGACGGTAATGTCCGGTGATTTTTTCGGTCAGTTTCTCTATTGCCTGGTTTACCGTTCGGGCGTTCTCGCTTCGTCCGTTCGCCCTTTTGGTTTCCGGATTCCAAAGCGATGGATCGACAAACGCGTTGATATTGATCGGGGCCGACTTGGCGTCGATGCTTACCTTGCATAACAATTTACATGTTCCGTCCTTGCGGACTTTCGTGCGGTTGATGTAGAACAGCAGGGAGAACGTGCTGCGGCGTTTTATCTCTTTATTATTCGTTTCCATAATCGTTGTGAATTTGATTGTCAATGATAGATTAAATAGCTACGGAGAAGCGGCCGGCAATCTTTTCCTCTAAAGACCGGGTATCCATGTCGATCTTGTCATCGGTCACTTTGGCGTAAATCTGCGTCGTGGAAATGCGGCTATGCCCCAGCATTTTACTGACGGTTTCAAGCGGGACACCATGCGAAAGCGTGATCTCGGTGGCGTAGGTATGGCGTCCGCAGTGAAAGACGAGCTTCCGTTCAATTCCGCAAATGGCGGCAATACGTTTCAGTGTCCGGTTGAGTTCGTTGTTGCTGTACATCGGCAGCAGTTTTCCTTCCGGGGCCATATCCCGGTACTTGTCGAGGATGAGCAACGGTATGTCGAGCAACGGCACTTCATAGTCGATTTTCGTCTTCTTGCGGGCGGTCTTGATCCATACCTCACCGTCCTCGGCCACTTCCAGATCCTCCGTCGTCAGGCGGCACATGTCCCCGTAAGGGATACCCGTGTAGCAGGAGAAGAGGAACAGGTCGCGGATATGGTAGAGTTTCGGGTCGTGCAGGGGTGTGGTCATCAGCCGTTGTAACTCCACGGCGGTAAGGTATTTCTGTTCCCGCTCGGGATGTTCGGCTTCATAACCCGCGAACGGGTCGGCAGTGATAATCCCTTCCGCGATGGCTTCCCCGACAATCGTGTTCAACCGTGTGACAAGCAACACGATAGTTCCCAGGGCAAAGCGGCGCTCCGTGCGTAGGTAGAGGTCATAGTTGTCGATGAATGAACGGTTCAGGGCCGTGAAAGGAACATCCGACAACTTGTATTTCTCCTGGATGAAAGCAGCCACACAGTTACAAGCATAGCGGTAAGATTGTGCTGTTCCCTTTTCCCGGTTCACGCCGACACGTTTTTCGAAATGTTCGATGAACGTCCGGAAATAACCCAACAGGGTTTCCTGCCCGAAAGCCGTCCCCAACAACAGATTCCTTATTTCTTCAGCCGTTACATTCTCACGGGTGGCTGACAGTTCGTCATAAATGGAAATGGCTGAAGCTCGCAAATCGTCCAGTTGCCGGTTGATTTCCCGCGCGGCGTTACTTTTACCCGTGGCACGTCCGGATGCCCACAGTGCAACGGGTACGGACATTTTCGCACTAAAAGCCGCTTCTGAAAATTTGCCGACGGCAAGTTTCGCCATGACCGGGCAATGTCCCTCGTCATTCATTTCGCTCTTTTTGAGGTAGAACGTAACCGTTACATCCGTCTGTTTCATAACTCTATTTTTTATGTTGCAAAATTACTTGATATAGAGTTATTTACAGTTATGAAAATTATAGCGGAACAAAGAATAAAACCCCGGATGCCGGTAACATAACCTGTATTTCCATGAAAAACGGAAAAAAACGGTTATCTTTACGAGCAAAATATAGGGTTCTTTGCATGGTGAACGGTAAAACCGCAGGTGGTTAAGCGTTATTTTGCCGGATTATCCGGGGCTAAAAAAGGCAACGGATAAGTAGCAAATCTTTCTCTTAACCTTTCATTATCCTGCATTTTAGCGATTTGGAAAGGTATAGAAGAATTTGGCTTAACTCTCCTCAATACCAAACACTTACTTTATT
>ENA-OQEX01000276-OQEX01000276.1-human-gut-metagenome-genome-assembly--contig:-NODE-276-length-29769-cov-2.233014_pt1 | contig 29769 bp, 33 predicted proteins | sample MGYA00242802_ERZ504649 | MGnify/ENA primary metagenome ERZ504649 (study PRJEB26092, sample SAMD00036194) | human gut metagenome | host: Homo sapiens | study: EMG produced TPA metagenomics assembly of...
GTTCACAGTAACGTAGCCAAAATTCATTCCAGATTGCTCGCGGCAATGGAATTTTGGCTTGTATGTCTCGGGATTTTGGCATATTCATGCCAAAACACCTCGCGGGATAGTGGTGTGTGAACAGTAATATATAAATTACAACATTTCGCAACAACATTTGAATACCCAGTTTTTCCACAAATCTGTTAGAATTGAGTACACCATTACTGTTCATATGCCCTGTCCTGCTTATAGTTTTGAATATCAAAATATATTGACTTTTCTTTTTTACCTTGTTATATTTTTTTCTGAAGTAACTGCTGTCCGGCAGTCTGAAAAACAGCAGGCTGCCGTCAAGAAAGGAATTATCCATGAACACTCTCAGAAAAATATATTGCAGGGCTTTCCAAAAGGCTTTTCACATTGCAATTCCCTTTTTACCTTACAGAAAACCCAAAATCGCAGGAAGTGTCAGAGAACTTCCCGAAATCATCATGCGCCACAAATGCACCCATGTTCTAATCATTACAGATGGCGGTATCATGACGCTTGGACTTACCAGAAGATTGGAAAAAGCTTTAAAGGAGGCCGGCATCCCCTATACCATTTATGATAAAACAGTTGCCAACCCTACTACTGTCAATGTCCGCGAAGCCCTGGAGCTTTACCATAAAGAGGGCTGTGATGCCATCATCGGTTTTGGCGGCGGTTCCAGCATGGACTGTGCCAAGCAGTCGGTGCCTGTGCGGTTAAACCCAATCAGTCTCTGGCCCAGATGAAAGGAATCCTGAAGGTGCATAAGAAACTTCCCCTTCTCATGGCAGTTCCAACCACTGCCGGAACAGGAAGTGAGACCACTCTCGCCGCTGTGATCACAGATGCAGACACCAGATACAAATACGCGATCAACGATTTCCCGCTGATTCCCCGCTATGCAGTGCTGGATCCCAAGGTTACCTTAAGCCTGCCCCCATTTATCACCGCAACTACAGGTATGGATGCCCTGACTCATGCAGTGGAGGCATACATCGGCAATTCCACCACCATTGATACACGCAGGGATGCATTAAAAGCGGTAAAACTGATTTTTGAAAATATAGACATTGCCTATGAGCATGGCGATAATATTCAGGCAAGACGAAATATGCTCCACGCCTCCTTCTATGCAGGCTGTGCTTTTACCAAATCCTATGTAGGATATGTTCATGCAGTGGCTCATTCCCTGGGCGGACAGTACAACGTTCCCCATGGACTTGCCAATGCCATTCTGCTACCGCTGGTACTTCGGGAATATGGCTCCTGCATTGACAAAAAGCTCCACAGACTTGCCATTGCAGCAGGACTTGCAGACAAAAAAACGCCGGACCATGAAGCAGCAGAGCTTTTTATCCGGTCAATTGAAGAGATGAAAGAGCGATTTGGAATCGTAAATATTGCAAAAGAAATTCAGGAAACAGATATCCCCAAGCTTGCCCATTATGCAGATAAAGAGGCCAATCCTCTGTATCCTGTGCCGAAGCTTATGGATGCCTCCGAACTGGAGAAATTTTATTACATGCTGATGTCTCTGACTTCCAAGGAAAATACCTCAGAAGCTGAGAAGTAACTGTTAATATTCTTCTATCCTGCAAAGCGTTTTTTATAAAAATATCAAAATACAGGAACCTGCAGACTCTCAATAGTTACCTGATATCTATATTATATAAGGAAATAATGTATTATGACAGAAACAGAAATTAAAGAAATCGTTCAGAAACAACGCAGCTATTTTTACACAGGTGCCACTTTACCGGTAGAAAAAAGGCTGGATGCCTTAAAAAAATTAAAGACCTGTATTCAGAAATATGAACCACTGATCAATGAAGCACTGAAACGTGACCTTGGAAAAAGTAACTTTGAATCCTATATGTGTGAAGTGGGACTTGTGCTCTCAGAACTCAGCTACATGATCCGCCATACACCTTCCTATGCAAAAGAAAAAACAGTACTGACTCCCCTTGCCCAGTTCGCTTCCAGAAGCTATAAGAAGCCATCTCCTTATGGTGTTGTCCTGGTTATGAGCCCATGGAATTATCCTTTCCTGCTCACCATTGATCCGCTGATCGATGCGATTGCAGCCGGAAATACAGTTGTACTGAAACCAAGTGCCTACTCTCCTCACACCAGCCGGGTGATTGAAACCATTATCACCGAATGTTTTGATCCCCGGTATGTGGCTGTGGTAAACGGCGGACGTGCGGAAAATAACACTCTTCTCAATGAACATTTTGACTATATTTTCTTTACAGGAAGCAGCATGTTGGCAGGGAAGTAATGGCAAAAGCATCTGTACATCTGACCCCGGTTACCCTGGAGCTGGGCGGTAAAAGCCCCTGCATTGTAGAGAAAAGTGCAAACCTGAAACTTGCAGCCAGAAGAATTGTATTTGGAAAATATCTCAACTGTGGTCAGACCTGTGTAGCACCTGATTATATTTACTGCGACAGAGAAATCAAGGATGAACTGATCCGACAGATCCAGAAACAGATCAGGAAACAGTTTGGTTCCACACCTCTGAATAATAAGAATTATGGGAAAATTATTAATGAAAAGCACTTTACTCGTATCTGCAATCTGATCGATCCCAGCAAGGTAGTCTGCGGCGGTGACAACAATCCGGTAGCTCTTCAGATCGCTCCTACTGTTATGGATAATGTAACCTTCGGGGATGCAGTAATGCAGGAGGAAATCTTCGGTCCTGTGCTTCCTGTGCTGACCTATGATTCCCTGGATGAGGCCATCGAAAAGGTCAACTCCATGGCACATCCTCTGGCACTATATATCTTCACCTCCGACAAAGAAGCTGCGGAAAAAGTTACTTCCCACTGTGGATTCGGAGGCGGATGTGTCAATGACACCATCATCCACCTGGCAACCAGTGAGATGGGATTTGGCGGCTTTGGTGAAAGCGGAATGGGTTCCTACCATGGCAAAGACGGTTTTCATACCTTCTCCCACTATAAGAGTATTGTAGACAAAAAAACATGGCTGGATCTGCCAATGAGATACCAGCCATATAGAAAAATTTATGAAAAATTATTGAGGAAGTTCCTGAAATAAGGAACTTTCTCAGGATTGATTCCCCTTATCAGCTCTGCTGACCAGTTGATTACGAATTTCCTGCATCCGGTTATCCAACTGAGCACTCTGGGTGGCACACGCCAGAAGCTCCTCCTGCAATTGCTGTGCCTGATCTGCCGGGATATCTTTTTTATAGCGAAGCTTATGTTCCAGACTTGCCCAGAAATCCATGGCAATAGTTCGAAACTGGACTTCCACATTTACCATTTTTTTGTTTTTCTGCAGAAAGATAGGCACCTGCACGATCAGATGCAGGCTTCTGTAACCACTGGGTTTTGGATTTTTTATATAATCTTTTTTCTCGATCAGTACAATATCATCCTGACGCAGAAAGCTGTCTGCCAGCTCATAGATATCCTCCGGAAAAGAACAGATTACCCGGACACCTGCGATATCCTTGATATTTTCTTCTATAGCAGTTAAAGACATGGGAATATTTTTTCTGCGTATTTTCCGCACAATACTGTCATAAGATTTAATTCTGGTTTTAATACCTTCGATAGGATTTTTATCATATTCCAGGGAATACTCCTGATTCAGCACTCTGAATTTTGTCTCAATCTCCATGACAGCACACTGATAGTAAGACATCAGCAGATCAAAGGGCCTTTTATTTTTCTGGATCATTTCCAGAAATTCTTCAGACAGCAGACTCCTGCGGATCAGCTCGTCCTTTCTGGCTTCTATACGGTTTTTTCGTTCCGACATAATTTCTTCAAAATTTTCAATGTTCATCCCCCTCTTACGGTTTTGTATAATTAACTATAGCAATCCTCGTAAATAGTGCATTTAATAGGCTCGCTATAAACTGTCCACTTTTTTCAGCAGCAATAAATCAAAGACTATTATAACACAATTCCCGCAAAGAGTAACCATTCTCGTTACTGTTTATTCCATTCTCGGTAACGTCTCAGTAACGCAACCAGTAAACCAGCCAGTAAACAATAACCCATTCTTCTTTTCTTTGCAAAACACTTGTTCTTTATCATCAAACATGGTATTCTTATTTTGCTGCAGACTGTTATCGTAATTCAGGAAAATACCGTAACACCAGCCATTTCATTACTTACAGTATTTTCCTGAATTTCTATAAATGGTATGTTGCAGATATAATATATTGCAAATATGCACTACATCTATAGCAATCCTCTTAAATGTATCATTTACGAGGACTGCTATACAATTTTATATAATACAGGAGACTCAACACATGGATGGATATGAATTTGGATATCAATGTGCAAAGATACTAAAGCGAAAGCATTTTTCTAAAATAAAAGTAACCCAAAGCTCCGGAGACCAGGGAATCGATATCATTGCTTTCAAACATCGAAAAAAATACGGGATACAATGTAAATATTACACCCATCCCGTTGGAAATAAAGCTGTTCAGGAAGCCTATGCAGGTGCAAACTTCTACGACTGCGATAAAGCTGTTGTAATGACAAATATAACCTTTACAAAGTCAGCAACCCAGCTTGCACAGAAACTGGATGTTGAACTATGGCCTGACTGCCTGTTACACCCTTTTACAGTTTACCGTTTAAAATCATGAGTTTATTAAATGCAGTACTTTTTCTTTACGCAGTGCTCGCATTTCTCTCCCTGAAACCTGAATTTGATTTTATTCATCTTCCCTTTGTTCCTGATACCCTGACGCTGATCATCATTCTTACAGCTTCTATTTCCGGTATCTTCGGCTGGAGTTTTTTTCTGTGTAATCTCATTGCTGCAGGCGCATACCTTTATCTTGCATTTCATACACTCATTCTGCCGATATATGCAGAAACAGGCAGCTGCACAAATATACACATGCTTTCCCTGATTCCGGCAGGCGTATATCTGCTTCATGCAGGATGGATAAAAATCAGGAAATAACAGTCTTATGAATAACTATTATAATGCTCAGCTTCCTGATTTGCCAAAAAGCAGCCCTGCTCATGAGAACATAGAACTCCTACTGCCTGTAAATAGGCATAGATAACCGTTGTTTCCCACGAACTTCATGCCACGTTTTTTCAAATCTTTTGATATACAATCAGACTTTTCAGAAATCCTTCGTCCAGATGCTCCGGTATTTCAAAGAATACATCTATTTTTCCAGGTTCTGCGGAACGGTCTTCAAAGGCAGGGAAATAAAGCCGCATTTTGGAGTTCCGGCATTGTAATCTTTATCTACCGGAGCCACCACACAGATCAGGAAACTGTATATTTCTTCTGATTCCCACCTGTGTGTATCTGCCGCATGCAGGATGGTTACAACTACAGATACGTAAACCTTAAACAAAAGAATACCGCTGTGTAATATAACAAAAAAGACCCTGAAGAACTGTATTTCTACAATTCTCCAAGGTCAAATTTTACGTTTGGACACTTTAGGCTGGTTGGCTATTTTACCTCTTTAGAGGATATTTCGCTTTGCCCCTTAACAATATGTTAATTATGCATTCTTCTCAGCGATAGCTGCCTGTGCTGCTGCAAGACGAGCGATCGGTACACGGAATGGTGAGCAGGATACATAGTTAAGACCGATCTTGTGGCAGAATTCTACAGAAGACGGATCTCCACCATGCTCGCCGCAGATACCTACGTGAAGGTTCGGGTTAACCGGTTTGCCGAGTTCGATAGCCATCTTCATCAGCTTGCCAACGCCAACCTGATCCAGTTTTGCAAATGGATCGTTCTCGAAGATCTTAGCGTCATAGTATGCGTTGAGGAATTTACCTGCATCATCACGGGAGAAGCCGTATGTCATCTGAGTAAGGTCGTTTGTACCGAAGCAGAAGAAGTCTGCTTCTTTAGCGATCTCATCAGCTGTAAGAGCTGCTCTCGGGATCTCGATCATTGTACCAACTTCATACTGAAGGTCAGAACCAGCGGCTTTGATCTCAGCATCAGCTGTCTCAACTACGAATTTCTTAACATATTTAAGCTCTTTTACATCACCAACAAGTGGGATCATGATTTCCGGTTTGATTGTCCAGTCCGGATGAGCTTTCTTAACTTCGATTGCTGCGCGGATAACTGCTGTTGTCTGCATCTTAGCGATTTCAGGATAAGTAACAGCAAGACGGCATCCACGATGTCCCATCATCGGGTTGAACTCATGAAGAGAAGCGATGATAGTCTTGATCTGCTCTACAGTTTTGCCCTGAGCATCTGCAAGTTTCTTGATGTCAGCTTCATCTGTAGGAACGAACTCATGAAGAGGCGGATCCAGGAAACGGATAGTAACAGGGTTACCTTCCAGAGCTTCAAAGAGACCTTTGAAGTCATCCTGCTGATATGGAAGAACTTTTTCAAGTGCTTTCTCTCTTTCTTCTGCTGTTTCGGAGCAGATCATTTCACGGAATGCATCGATACGTCCCTCACCGAAGAACATATGCTCTGTACGGCAAAGACCGATGCCTTCTGCACCAAGCTCTACAGCTTTCTTAGCATCTGCAGGAGTATCTGCGTTTGTACGAACTTTCATTGTTCTGTACTTGTCAGCCCATGCCATGATGCGTCCGAACTCACCAGCGATTGTAGCGTCTACAGTCGGGATGATTCCGTCGTAGATGTTACCGGTTGTACCATCGATGGAGATGAAGTCTCCTTCGTGGAATTCTTTACCAGCAAGTGTGAATTTCTTGTTTTCTTCGTCCATAGCGATATCACCGCATCCGGATACACAGCACTCACCCATACCACGGGCAACAACTGCTGCGTGAGATGTCATACCACCACGAACTGTCAGGATACCCTGAGCAGATTTCATACCTGTGATGTCTTCCGGAGATGTCTCAAGACGTACAAGTACGACTTTTTCTCCTCTTTCAGCCCATTCAACAGCGTCATCAGCTGTGAATACGATCTTACCGCAAGCAGCTCCAGGAGAAGCGCCAAGGCCTTTACCCATTGGTGTAGCAGCTTTCAGAGCAGCAGCATCAAACTGTGGGTGAAGAAGAGTATCAAGGTTACGTGGGTCGATCATAGCTACAGCTTCTTCTTCTGTTCTCATTCCCTCATCAACAAGGTCACAAGCGATCTTTAAAGCAGCCTGAGCTGTTCTCTTACCGTTACGTGTCTGAAGCATATACAGTTTACCATGCTCTACAGTAAACTCCATATCCTGCATGTCTCTGTAGTGTTTTTCAAGTGTTTCGCAAACCTGTTTGAACTGTACGAATGCTTCCGGGAATTTCTGTTCCATTTCGGAGATGTGCATAGGTGTACGAACACCGGCAACAACGTCTTCACCCTGAGCATTTGTAAGGAATTCACCAAACAGACCGTTAGCTCCTGTAGCAGGGTCACGTGTGAAGGCAACACCTGTACCACAGTCATCACCCATGTTACCGAATGCCATCATCTGTACGTTAACAGCTGTACCCCAGGAATACGGGATATCGTTGTCACGACGATATACGTTCGCACGTGGGTTGTCCCAGGAACGGAATACGGCTTTGATAGCACCCATTAACTGTTCCTTAGGATCAGTTGGGAAATCAGCACCGATTTTTGCTTTATATTCAGCTTTGAACTGTTCAGCTAATTCATGAAGGTCTTCTGCAGTAAGTTCAACATCCTGCTTAACACCTCTTTTAGCTTTCATCTCATCGATAAGTTCTTCGAAATATTTCTTTCCGACTTCCATAACTACATCAGAGTACATCTGGATGAATCTTCTGTAGCAGTCCCATGCCCAACGAGCATTGCCGGATTTTTCAGCAAGTACGTTAACAACGTCTTCATTTAAACCAAGGTTCAGGATAGTATCCATCATACCTGGCATAGAAGCTCTCGCACCAGAACGAACGGAAACAAGCAGAGGATTTTCTTTGTCACCGAATTTCTTTCCGGTAACTCCTTCCATTTTGGTGATTGCTTCCATGATCTGAGCCATGATCTCATCATTGATCTGTCTTCCGTCTTCATAGTACTGAGTACAAGCTTCTGTTGTGATTGTGAAGCCCTGAGGTACAGGAAGACCAAGGTTTGTCATTTCAGCAAGGTTGGCACCTTTACCACCCAGAAGGTTTCTCATATTAGCGTTACCTTCTGTAAACATGTAAACCCATTTTGCCATTTTACATTTTCCTCCTAAATTATTGTTCTTTTGTAACTATTCAGCATTCTGTTGTGAAGTAACTGAACAGCCACACCTTTCGCACATAAGTAAATATATGTTTCTTATACGCACATAATTATTTTATAGAATTTGTGTCATTTCGTCAAGGTTATTCTGCTAAAATTAGCTAAAATTTTTATACATTCTGCATAATGTGATTTATTTTATTATTCTTATTATTGTTAAGGTTTTCTCAGTCCTTTATTCTGGTCTTTATCCACATTTTCTCTCACATCTCATTATAACAGGAAAAAACGGGAAGCAAAACAGATAAGTTGATCTGCCCGGCTGCCCGTTTATAATTTTTATCAATTATTTCTTTCTGCCTTTTTTCATGTTCAGTACCAGATGTCTCGGCATACCATTTACCATAATAGGCTGATAATCTCCCTGGATCAGAGGTTTAATATAGTCTACAAAATCCTTAGTTACGTTTGTAGCATCTTTATTCATCCATTCTCTCGGAACAAGTTTCTCCTCATTTGCGATTCTGTGTACATCGTAGATACCTGTAGCTGCCATGTAGGGATCATCGGAAACACGGTCGATAACAACCATCTTACCTGTGTCACCTTCATCTGCAGCTTTAACTGCAGCACCACCTACCATGAATGCTTCATCAATATCCACTCTGGATGCCATGTGGGAAGCACTTCTCTGTAATGTGGAAAGTTCAACAGCTCTTGTCTTGCATCCGCACTCCGCTGCCAGGAAGTTTGCCAGATAAGTGGCTGTTCCCTGAAGCTGTTTGTGTCCAAATGCATCCACATAGTCTCCCACGCTTCCAAGCTCACATACATATCTTCCGTCTGCCAGCTTGATTCCCTCGGAAACTGCGATTACAATAGATGCTTTTTTATTCAGAAGATCTTTTACTTTTGCAAGGAATTTCTCAACATCAAAAGGCACTTCCGGCAGATAGATCAAATCCGGTCCGTCGCAGTCCTCAGATTTTGCCAGTGCTGTGGCACCTGTAAGCCATCCGGCATTACGTCCCATGATCTCCATGATCGTAATCATATTTTCTTATAAGTAAGTCCCAGTGCATCGCGGATCACTTCTTTTGTGGATGCGCCGATATATTTTGCAGCACTTCCGAATCCGGGTGTATGGTCTGTCAGCGCCAGGTCATTGTCGATTGTTTTCGGAACACCAAGGAACTTCTGAGTCTGTCCTGTGAGAATCGCATAATCAGACAGTTTCTTGATCGTATCCATGGAATCATTTCCGCCAATGTAGATAAACGCATAGATATCCAGTTTATTTAAGATCTCAAAAATTTTCTCATAAATTGCTTTATCTTCGTGAATCTCAGGAAGCTTGTAACGACAGGAACCTAAAAATGCAGATGGTGTTCTCTTGAGTAATTCGATATCCAGTTCTGAATGAATCTGTGTTGACAGATCAATATACTGTTCATCCAACAGTCCCTGAATGCCGTGAAGCATTCCGTATACTTTGTCAAATCCTCGTTCAATGGCATTCTTATAAACTCCGGCAAGACTGGAATTGATTACTGCAGTAGGTCCTCCTGATTGTCCAACAATGATATTTCTTTTTTTCGCCATAGCAATGACCTCCTTGTTTTCACGTTTTGTTCATTATGTCTTAGAGTGTGTCTGAAAAATGCTTTACGCAAGATGTGCGTCACAATTTTTCAGACACGCTCTGGTCCCGCAGGACTCGTTGAGGTAAATTGTAACAAATATTTTTTTGTTCGTCAATCATTTATTGTGGTTTTTACACATATGATTTCTGTATTTTGTCACTATATCAGTGTATTTTTCAATTTACCACGACATTTCAGATCTATTTTTGTATATTTATAACTATAATTAATCCAGCCATGTGTTATACTTATAGACAGATTGATTCCGGCATCAACTTATAGCAATCAAAACCTTTTTGAAAATTGCCGGACATCAATGTCCATGACTATTCGGTACCTTCGCAGTTACGAACCAAAATGCATTTCAAATCACCTTCGGTGATTTGCAGAATACTGCCAGCTGAACAGTTACACAATATTTATCGATCAAGGAGGATTCATTTATGATCCATACAATTGAAAACGACTATCTTAGAGTATCTGTAGACGATCATGGTGCTGAGCTTTGCAGCATTTTTGATAAGGTACATAACAGAGAAGTGATCTGGCAGGCAGATCCGGCTTACTGGAAACGCCACGCACCGGTTCTTTTCCCTAATGTGGGACGTCATTTTGAGGATCACTATCGTATTAATGGAGTCGAATATCCCTCCAGTCAGCATGGGTTTGCCAGGGACAGCGAATTTATCTGCGTGGATATGACTGCTGATTCCATCACCCATAGGCTGAAATCTTCTGATGCCACAAGAGAAAATTATCCATATGATTTTGAGCTGAAGATCAAGCATGTTCTGGAAAAGAACCAGGTCAGTGTATGCTGGGAAGTGATCAGCCTTAATGATGAAACCATGTATTTTACAATTGGCGGCCATCCTGCATTCAATGTACCTGCCGGAGGAATTGGCTCCCAGGAGCAATATCATCTTACTTTCGACGGCCAGGATTCCCTCTCCTATCTGCTGATCGACATGTCATCAGGTACCGCGGTCGCAGATAAAGCTTATACACTGGAGCTTGAGAATGGTTCCTGCCTTATCGATGCTCACATGTTTGACAAAGATGCCCTTATTTTTGATGACCAGATTGAAAAGGCCGGCATCGCTTTCCCTGACGGAACTCCTTATGTGGAACTGATCTGTCATGGATTTCCAAGCTTTGGCATCTGGTCCGTCCCGGGTTCTCCTTTTGTATGTCTTGAACCATGGATGGGACGCTGTGATGATTTTGGATTTAAGGGCGAGCTTCCGGAAAAGAAATACATCAACACTCTGGACAAGGATGAAATTTTTACTGCATCATATGAAATAAAAATTTATTAATTTTCTCCATTTATCCTGAAAGCTGTGCTATAATGTCACAGTATATGAAAGTCATCCTGTCCGGTATCCACGAATTTACCCATGCAGACATGACTGATTCATGGCAGCCACTCAGGACTTTCATAGAAAAACACAGGAGAAATTTCCATGACTAGAGAAGAATTTCAGAAGCTGACACAGGATGTTGTACTGCTCGACGGCGCTACCGGTTCCAATCTTATGGCCGCCGGAATGCCAAGAGGAATCTGTACAGAAGCATGGATCATGGAGCACAAAGAAGTTCTGCAGAATCTGCAGAAGGCTTATGTTGAAGCAGGAAGCCAGATCGTATACGCACCTACTTTCGGCGGAAACCGTTACAGTCTGGGGCTTCACGGACTACAGGATAAGCTTGCGGAAATGAACCATGCACTTGTAAATATTTCCAGAGAGGCAGTAGACATAAGGTCTATGTTGCCGGTGATATTACCACAACAGGCAAGATGATGGAGCCTGCCGGTGATCTTACCTATGAGATGGCATATGAAACATACTGTGAACAGATTAAGGTTCTTGAGGATGCAGGTGTTGATCTGATCGCTGCGGAAACCATGATCAATATCGAGGAAACACTTGCTGCACTGGATGCTGCTGCATCCGTAAGTTCTCTTCCTGTAATGTGTACAATGACCGTAGAAGCTGACGGAAGCATTTTCAGCGGAGGAAATGCTGTGGAGGCTGCGATCGCCCTTGAGGGTGCAGGTGCTGTGGCAGTTGGGATTAACTGTTCTGTAGGACCTGACCAGCTGGTATCCGTTGTCCGCAATATCAAAGAGAACGTATCCATTCCTGTCATCGCCAAACCTAATGCCGGTATGCCGACGATTGATGATCAGGGAAATGCCATTTACAGTATGGACGCCAAAAGCTTTGCAGAACATATGAAGGTTCTGATTGAAATGGTGCGTCTGTTGTCGGAGGATGCTGTGGTACTACTCCGGAATTCATCCGCGAGATAAGCAGAAGCCTCGGAAGATAGATTTTGTATCTTCGACAGCCATAGTCAGACGAATAACGAATATTCGCAGCCAAAGCAGGGAACTTTCCTGATTCGGTTAAAGAGGGATATGACTCAAAAAGCACATAACTTAGGATAGAATCTGTCTCAATCCGAGATATTCTCATCCTCTGTTATGTGCTTTTTGGTAATTGTCCGGCTTTCCTCTGTCCTGATCCTGCGAAAATACCATGGCAATTCTATAAACAGTTGCGCTTTTTATTATCTGCTTTTCATCTACTTCACTTTGATTGCTTTTTTCGGGCACATCTCCTGGCAGCAGAAACAGCGGATACACTTTCTGTAATCATATACCGGCGGCTTTCCTTTGCCTTTTCTGAAATCCACAGCTTTCCCCGGAACCGGACAGCTCTGCACACAGATCCCGCAGCGGACACATTTATCAGCTTCTATATATGGTTTTTTCTGAAAAATGTTTAACGCTCCCGCCATTCTTGTCCAGATATTCTTTCGCACTTCTGTACGGTCTGCATTAAAAGCCGGATTTCCGTATTTTTTCACTGCCTCTGCCATGGAGATCTCCCCGTCTGGTGTCAGAAGGGTAATCTCCTCTTCTTTCCATGTACCAAGTCCCATTTTCTCGCCATGATAGTTCGTCGGAACCATCTCCGGTTTCAGATAAACCAGACGGCTGAATACACTGTCCAGTGCAACCGGATCTGTGGACATCAGCAATACATTCATAGGAACCGGATCCCCTGAACCCGGTCCGTTGCCCTCCATGGCCACAATCCCATCCATCACATACAGCTTCGGCGCCACACATTTATTCAGATCAATAAGCATTCTGGCAAAGCTGTCTGCACTCGGGTACTGCGTGTGCCCCTTCGCTTTATGGAATCCATATACAACCCATAGCTGTTCTTAACCGCACCGGTGATACGTTCTAATGCATGTGTTTTCATCTTGCTCAGGGAAATCACACAGTCCTGCTCCAACAGTTCTTTTGGCAGGATAAATTCCTTTGCCTGGACTCCCTGCGGATAAGCAGTTTTCACGCCCTCAGAATAATCAACAGCCGGAATATGATATTTCTCCAGATAAGTATCCATTCCTGTTCCGCGGATCACTGCCTGAGTGGTTCCATGACCGCAGGAATCTGCAAGCACAATATTCTCATACCCACTTTCACGCAGGATTCCCGCAAAAGCTCCTACTACAACCGGATGTGTGATCACTGCTTTCTCTACCTCTGCTTTTTTCAGCAGATTCGGCTTCAGCAGGATCTTCGCATCCTTTGGAATCAGAGTCTCCACTCCGCCCAGAAAATCCAGCCCCTGTTTCAGCAGCATATAGATTTTTTCTTCATCATATTCCCGGCAGAAGTAATACCACTTTACTTTTCACCAAATTCACGCACCTTTATCATCTCCGGACAGATCCACCTGTCTCAGTGCTTTTCTTACCGGCAAAATACATGCCGGCACTACAGAGAGACAGTCCACACCCATCCTCAGAAATTCTTCTGTCAGGCAGTATCTGCAGCAAGTTCCCCGCAGATACAGACACGTCTGTTTTCTGCATGTCCCGCTTCGATCACCATTTGAATCATACGCAGCACTGCCGGGTGATGGTCATTATATTTCTTGCGCAGAAGCGGATTCTGTCTGTCCATCGCCAGTGTATACTGACTCAGTCATTGGTTCCAAGACTCAGGAAATCCACTCTTCTGGCAAGCTCCCGGCTGATCATGACTGCTGCCGGAGTTTCGATCATGATTCCTGTCTTAATATGTTTATACGGAATTCCTTTTTCATCCAGCCCGATCTTTACTTCCCGGATAATTTCTTCAATCTCATCCATTTCCTCTTCTGAGCTGATCATCGGATACATCAGCGCCAGGTTTCCATATGCACTCGCCCTGAAAATTGCCCGAAGCTGTGCCTTGAACATTCTTTTTCTGTCAAGGCAGAGACGGATTCCTCTGTTCCCCATGATCGGATTTGTCTCGTCCGGGATATTCAGATATTCTGCCTGCTTGTCTGCTCCAAGATCTGCCGTACGGATCACAGTGAGCTTTTCTCCCATGGTCTCCGCAATCTTTTTGTATGCAAGAAACAGCTCATTTTCACGAGGATAATTTTCTCTTCCAAGATACTGGAATTCACTGCGCAGAAGACCAATTCCGGCAGCTCCGTAATACAGCACACTGTTCAGGTCGTCCATATTTCCGATATTGGCATAGATTTCAATTTTTCTGCCATCTTTTGTGATATCCGGTTCTCTCCTTAATTTCAGAAGCTCTTCTCTTTCTTCTTTATCAGCCTGCCTACGGATCTCATATTCTTTTTTTACCTCTTCATCCGGATCAATATACAAAGTTCCGGTATATCCGTCCACAATAGCCTGCCGTCCGTCCCACTCCGAATCTGTGTCAATTTCCAGCAGAGCCGTATATTCATTGTTTTTGCCATAATGGCAGCATGAGACATATCGGAACCATGGTGGGTAACAATAGCCATCAGTTTATCCTTATCCATCTCCATCAGTTCTGTTGGAGTGATACTCTCCGTCACAACGATCACAGGTTCATCCCCAAGATCTATCCTGGGAGAGATACCTCCCAGTTCACCGATCAGGCGGTCAGAAATCTCCCGCATATTATCCAGCCGTTCTTTAATCGCAGGCTCTTCCAGATTTCTGAAAGTCTTAAGCATCTCATCCCTTGTAGTCATTACCGCATAGGCAGAATTTACTTTTTCACTCTGTATGACACTCTCAATGGCACGTTGAAAGCTTTTTCCCTCCAGCAGATTCTTCTGTCTGAGAAAAATCTCTGCCTGGGTTCCCTGAATTATGCAGTTTTTTTCATATAAATCCTCCAGCTGTTCCATGACTCTGGTGCGCGCCTGCCGGAAAATATTCAGCTCTGTTTTCACATCTGTGATTTCGTACTGGCGCATCTGATATTCGCTTTTATGATAATACAGTATCTTACCGATGGCAATTCCGGAAAAGGCACCGGTTCCCTTGTAAACATCCATATTAACTCCTTAGTTGATTAACCCTTAGTCGCAGGCAGCCTTAAATTCAGTCCAGTTCTTCTGATACTGTGCGTCTGCGTCCTGGCTTACATTCTGGACGATCTCGCCCTTTGTAACATCATCCGGAACTACCAGATCCGGATTTACCAGCTCATCTGCTGCTTTATTTGTGCTGTAATAACCGATATAGTCTGTGCATTTCGCTGCAACCTCCGGCTGCATGATGTAATCCATGAAAGAATATGCCGCATCTTTATCCGGCGCTTCACTTGGAATAAACATACCCATAATACCAAATCCTAGTCCTTCTTCCGGATATACCACCTTCAGATCAGGATTCTCAGCCAGAGCAGCTGTTACCTGAGAGGTATAAAGAAATGCAACACTTGCTTCTCCGTTGAGAAGTGCATTCTGTGTATTGTCATCCTGGATCAGACGTACATTCGGAGCAAGTTCCAGAAGCTTCTCTCCTGTCTTCTTGATCACGTCAACGTCCTCTTCATTCATGCTCTCGCCCATGGAAAGCTGGGTGATACCATTGATCACACGATAGTTTGCAGTCAGTGCAATGCTGTCCTCAAGAGACGGATCCCAGAGGTCTTTATATCCTTTGATATCAATATCCACCTGCTCCGGATCGTAAACGATCAGCGGAATACCTGCTCCGTAAGGAACTGTGTATTCGTCATCCGGATCATAGAACTGTCCCTGATATAATGGGTTGATATTTCCGATATTCTCCAGAGAATCCTTGTCAAGCTTCTCTGCAAGTCCTTCCTGGATCGCAGTTTCCAGAATATAGTCATCTGCGATTACAATATCATAGTCGCCGCCCTTTGCCATGGAAAGCTTCTCAAGCATGGTTTCATCTGTATCGAAGTTTGAATAAACAACTTTAACTCCTGTCTCTTTTTCAAAATCGTCCAGAACTTCCTGTGGGAACATTCCTTCCCATGTAAAAAGTACAAGTTCTTTATCATCTCCTGCATCCTTGAATCCGGTGAATGCTGTTCCTGCCATTAATGCACACATCACTACTGCAAGTACTCTTTTTTCATAAATGATCTCCCTTCTTATGCTCTGCATTGTTGTCTGTATCTATCAGCCACTGTCCGCCTTCCACTGTATCGGCAGACAGCGGCTATCCTTTTTTACTTTGCTTTTACTTTTGTCCAGAGTTCCGCAAATTTCTGCTTGATCTTTGGCTGCTGATAAGCAAAGATTTCGTTATTCGGGTTGGTTGTATCCGGAATATAAGACTGATCCCGGCATAGTCCCCCTCCTTCATGGTTTCAAAAGCACTCTTCACTGTAGAAGTATACCCTACTTCTTCCGTATTGGAAAGAGCAGATTTATCACTGATCATAAAATCAATAAATTCATGGGCAAGCTGTACTTCGCTGCAGTCCTTTGTGATAACCATTGCATCATACCATCTGTTGGTTCCCTGTTCCGGTGTGAAGTAATCCAGATTCGGATTTTCACTGATAATGTAAGATGCATCTCCGGAGTACACAACTGCCAGCGCTTTGTTTCCTGAAATCATGTTGTCGATCACATCATCGCCTGCATAGATTGGATCCATAGTGTCACGCTGATCGATCAGCCACTGATAAGCCTCCTCGATCTCAGACTCATTTGTAGTATTCATGGAATACCCAAGTGCCTTTAATGCTATCATAAAGGAATCCCTCTCAGAATCATACATGTAAATATTTCCTTTATATTTCGGATTACACAGAAGATTCCAGCCATCTTTCAGATCAGCCTCATCTACTACTGTCTTATCATAAAGGATTCCTACTGTTCCCCAGAAATACGGACAGGAATAACGGTTGCCCGGATCATAGCTCTGGTTCATGACATCATTCAGCAGATTTTTCTTATTCGGAATTTCTTTCCAGTCAAGTGCCTGCAGATATTCTTCTTTGATCAGTCTCTCAATCATGTAATCAGACGGGATCAGCACATCATAAGTCTCACCGCTTGAAAGCTTGGTGTACATCATCTCATTTGACTCAAAAGTCTCGTATACGATGGTACAATCATATTCTTTTTCGAAATCCTCCAGCAGGGAAAGATCCATGTACTCTCCTGCATTGTAAACTTTCAGCACATGAGTGGACTGCGCCACGAATCCCCATTTGATCAGCCCTGCCGTAACGGCAACAACCAGAACTACAGAGACAATTTTTACTGCTTTCCTGTTCAGCTTTCTGGCTTTATTCTTAAACTTCGGAAGCAGATTGGCCAAAAGCAGTACCACGATGATGACTACGATCACGATGGTTGACAAAGCATTGATCGTCGGATTGATACGCTTTGTCATATTATATACAACAATAGAGATATTCTTTACACCATTTCCTGATACGAAATAGGAAATAACGAAATCATCAAATGACATGGTAAATGCAAGCAGCGCGCCTGCGAAAATACCCTCTTTGATCATCGGCACGATAACCTTTGTCAGAGCCTGAAAAGGTGTTGCCCCAAGGTCCATGGCAGCATTTGCCATATTCGGATCCAGAGCCTTACCTTCGGATAAACGCTGGTAATTACATACGGGGTACAGAATGCAATATGTGCCAGCAGCATAGTCAGATACCCTTTTCGAAATCCCAGAGAAGAGAACAACAGCATCAGGCTGATGGCTGTTACGATCTCAGGATTCAGGATCGGAATATTATTAATACTCAAAAGCAGCTCCTTGATTACCTTCTTTGATTTGGATAAACCGATCGCTGTAATGGTTCCAAGTATAGTAGAAACAATGGTCGCAATGATCGCAATGGTAACAGATACATAAACTGCCTTAATTACTTCCCCATTACCGAGAAGTTCCTGATACCAGCGCAGGGAAAAGCCTGTAAATCTGGTCAGTGACTTGGATGAGTTAAAGGAAAAGATCATCGTCACCAGGATTGGCAGGTAAAAGAAAGCAAGGCAGAGCACTACATATAACATTGAGAAAAATTTATTATTACGTTTCATGCCGTCCTCCCTTATTCATCTTTATCCATCTTCTTCATCAGGCTCATAAAGATCAGAATGAGCACAGCCAGAATCAGAGAAATCGCACTTCCGAAGTTCCAGTCGCCAACAGAGATAAACTGAGATTCGATCAGATTACCGATCAGCATGTACTGTCCGCCTCCGAGAAGTTTCGGAATAACGAATGTGGAAATAGACAGCAGGAATACCATCATGATTCCATTGAGCACACCGGGGATGGACAATTTCCAGATAACCTTTGTAAAGGTCTGGAATTTATTTGCCCCAGATCATAGGCAGCCTCGATAAAGGATTTATCCATCTTGCTCAGGGATGTGTGGATCGATGATCATAAATGGCATAAAGTTACAGACCAGACCAACCACTACGGAAAAATCCGTATACATCATTGTCACCGGGGAAATCCCCAGTAATCCAAGCAAATGTTGATGATACCATTGTCCGACAGCAGGTTCATCCATGCATAAGTACGCAGAAGCATATTGATCCATTCTGGAATAGTTACCAGCAGGATCAGAAGACTCTGGGATTTTTCCGGACATTTGGAAATAATATATGCCAGCGGATAGCCAAGTCCCAGACAGATGACCGTCGTCAAGATTCCAAGCTTAAAGGACTTGAAAATAACGCTCATATACGTAGCTTCCAGGAATTTGCGGAAATTCTCCAGGGTAAAGGAGAACGTCAGCACCTCGTTTCCATCTTCTGTAAATGCATATAATGCGATCAGTATCAGCGGGATGACAATGACCACAAATGCCCACACAAGATATGGTTTAATAAGATTTCTGTACTGTTTCATCAGTAGCTTCCCATCTTACACATAACATGGATGTCTTCAGGCCCGAATTTCAGTCCCACTTCCCTTCCGACTTCCGCATAATCTGTGGTATGAACCATATAAGTACGAAGCTCTGTCTCGATCAGGATTTCATAATGCACACCCTTGAAGGTAATATTGCGCACGATTCCCCTGATCTTTGCCTGACCGGGATCTACGATATCCAGATCCTCAGGTCTTAATACAACTTCAATCTCTTCATTATCTTCAAATCCCTTATCCACACATTCAAACTCAAATCCGTCAAAAGCAACCAGATAATCACGGATCATGGTTCCCTCGATAATATTAGATTCACCGATAAAGCCTGCAACAAAACGGTTTTCCGGCTCATTGTAGATATCTGTAGGAGAGCCAATCTGCTGAATCTCACCGTTATTCATAACAACAACCGTATCTGACATGGACAGGGCTTCTTCCTGGTCATGGGTAACATAAATGAAAGTGATGCCAACTTCCTGCTGGATCTTCTTTAATTCTACCTGCATCTGTTTACGGATCTTTGCATCCAGTGCACCCAGGGGTTCATCTAAAAGCAGAACCTTCGGCTCATTTACCAGAGCTCTGGCAATGGCCACTCGCTGCTGCTGTCCACCGGAGAGCAGAGTTACATCTCTTTTCCCAAAGCCTTCCAGACCAACCATCTTCAGCATACGCTCCACCTTCTGGGCGATGACAGTTTTATCGACCTTCTTCAGGTTCAGCCCGAAACCGATGTTCTCCGCCACATTTAAATGAGGAAAAAGAGCATACTTCTGAAACACAGTATTAACCTCTCTCTTGTACGGGGGAAGCTTGGAAATCTCAATCCCGTTAAACAGTACTTCTCCGTCACTTGGTTCTTCAAAGCCTGCAATGATTCGAAGAGTGGTTGTCTTTCCACATCCGCTGGGTCCCAAAAGCGTCAGGAATTCCTTTTCGTAAATATCCAGATTGATGCCGCGCAAAACCTGCTGATCATCAAAATTCTTGGTCAGATTTTTTAACTCAATCAGTTTGTTCATCATCTTTTCCTTCCTCTGAATGTATTCTATTTTTGTTGCTATAGCATTTATTTTTTCTTCTTTGTTATCAGTGAATAAACAATAAAAATAACCAGTGTAGCTGCCAGCAGAATGGTACACAACGCATTGATCTCCGGCGTCACTCCCGTTTTCAGCTGTGTGTACACCTTGATCGGCAGCGTAGACAGACGCGGTCCGTTTACAAAAATACTTATTACCACATCATCCATAGACATGGCAAACGCAAGCAGCGAACCTGAAATTACCGCCGGCATAATTAAGGGCAACGTAATATCCCGGAAAGCCCGAAAAGGTCCTGCCCCCAGATCTCTGGCTGCCTCTTCCAGCGCCGGATCCATGCCTGCCAGTCTTGCCTTCACTTCCATCAGAATATAGGGCACACAGAATACCGTATGACCTATTAACAGTGTCAGCATGCCAAAGGGCAGGTTCAGCATATAAAAGAACGCCATCAGCACCATACCAAGGATAATCTCCGGTATCATTAACGGCAATATGGAAACGTATTCCAGTGCCCCTTTTGACTTCCAGTGAATCCTTGATAACCCAACTGCACTCAGAGTACCGATCACTGCACTAACCAGACAGCTTAATACCCCAAGGATCAGACTGTTCACCAACGCTTCCAACATTGCCCTGTCATGGAGCAGTTCCTGATACCATTTCAAGGAAAAGCCCGTAAATTTCACCGGCAGTTTGGATTCATTAAAGGAGAAAACGATCACTACCGCAATAGGGAGATACATCAGAAAGAAAATCAGCCCCATATAAAATCCGGCAAATCTTGAATTCTTTTTCATCCGATTCCCTCCAGTTCTCTGGCATTTGTCACTTTCCTGTAGATCATGATCAGTACAGTTGTAAGTACCATCATCACCACAGCAAGTGCTGCTGCAAAGGGCCAGTTACTTCCTCTTGTCATCTGATCCTGGATCAGACTTCCCACAAGTACCACTTATTTCCGCCCAGGATATCTGCAATAAAAAACAGTCCCATGGATGGCACGAAAGTCAGGATCACACCCGAAAGCAGCCCGGGCAGTGTAAGTTTCAGTGTTATGGTAAAAAATGCCTGCAGTCTGGATGCCCCAAGATCTCTGGCAGCCTCCACATAAGACCAGTCCAGCTTCTCTGCGCTGGAGTATACAGACATAATCATAAACGGGAGAAGCACATAAATCATACCGATTACAATTGCCGGATAGCTGTACAGGATGGACAGCGGTTTCTCAATGATCCCAAGTTTCATCAATACAAAGTTCAAAAGTCCTTTTTTCTGCAGAATAATGATCCAGCCATACAGACGGATCAGGGAATTTACCCAGAACGGCGTAGACAACAGAAGCTGTGCCTTTTTCTTTCTGTGCTCCGGCAGCCTCGCCATGAAATACCCGAACGGATAGCCGATCAAAGCGATCACTATCGTACTGGTAAATGCCAGTTTCAGTGATTCCACAAATGTATTCAGGTATACAGGTTCCAGAATATTTCTGTAATTGTCCAGCGTAAATTTCCAGGTCACCCCAAATCCTCTGGACGGCGTAGCAAAACTCAGCGCCACCATATAGATAAGGGGCATACTACAAACACAATAGTAAAAATGTACAGTGGAAGTGCCATCCATGCAGAACTGTCAGAACGGTTTCTACGCTTCTTCATGAATGTCCTCCCTGTCTACCAGTACTGCATCTGTCGGCAGAAAACTGCATCTTACTGTCTGGCCTTCTGCGACGGATGCGTCGATTCCGTATCTGCTGGCGATCAACTGTGTACCATCACTCAGCTTCAGAGTTACACGAAGCTGACCTCCTGCGAAATTCTTCTCTGTAACAGTTGCCTGTAAACCTGATACACTATTCTTATTATGTGCATCCAAACCACCGCCTGACACACTTATATCAACAGTGTCTCTGTGATCTGTACCGGTATCACCGATTACAGCAGTTTCCTGCAACAATATATTTTCACTTCTCACAGCCAGAGTTACTTTCTCTCCTGCTGTAAGGTGCTGTTTTGCCTCTGTATTCTGCTTGACTTGTTTCAAGCTTTACAATTACCTTTGTCATTTCCAATTTTTACGATTGCATTCTCTCCCTGAATACTCTCTGCAACTCCATGCAGGATATTGGCATTTCCTACAAATGTTGCTACATAACTGGTCTTTGGATGATTATAGATCTCATCCGGTGTTCCGATCTGCTCAATACGTCCGTCCCTCATCACCGCGATCCTGTCAGACATATTGATAGCTTCTTCCTGATCATGAGTGATATAGATAAATGTAATTCCCAGCTTCTTCTGCAGATGCTTCAGTTCTATCTGCATCGCACGGCGAAGCTGCAGATCCAGTGCTCCCAGCGGCTCATCCAGAAGCAGTACCTTGGGATTATTCACCAGTGCTCTCGCAATGGCAACTCTCTGTTTCTGACCGCCCGAGAGTTCAGAAGGCTTTCTTCTTTCATATCCTTCAAGCTGTACCAGTTCCAGCATCTGAGAAACTTTTTTCCTGATCTCACTCTTAGGAACTTTTTTCAGTTTCAGACCATAGCCAATATTCTCCGCAACATTCATATGCGGAAAGAGCGCATAATTCTGAAATACCGTATTCACATCCCTCTGGTTCGGCTCCAGACCTGTCACTTCCCTGCCGTCCAGCCAGACACTTCCTGCATCGGGCTGTTCCAGACCAGCAATGATCCGAAGTGTTGTCGTCTTGCCGCATCCCGAAGATCCCAGCAAAGTAATAAACTCCCCTTTACTGATCTCAAGACTGATATTATCCAGAACTGCTTCGCCTTCTGTAAAACTTTTCTTTATCTCCTTCAGTTCAAGTGAAATCTCTGCCAACTATATTCAGCTCCTTTCATGTAAAAAAGATACCTCTTTATACTAAAAAAGATACGAAACCACGCGTAAAAGCTCTCGCCCCTACATCGGTTTATGCCAATGCTGACGCCTGTTACAGTGCCAGTCTCTGCATGGTTTCGCATCTGTATATGTCCATTTTTCCAATTATAGATATATCCGGTCCGTCCTGTTCCATCCAGTCTGCGGGCACTCCTGACCATGATGTCCACATAAGAAAACCGGAAATCAACCATTCTTCTTGATAGATTCCCGGTCATTATCTATTTGGTATAATCCAAAAGTTATATTAAAGGATAGGCCCGAGATTGTCAAGTAAATTTGTTACTGTTCACTCCGTTCACAGTAACTTAGCCAAATTCATTCCAGATTTGCCTGCGGCAATGGAATTTTGGCTTGTATGTCTCGGGATTTTTGCATATTCATGCCAAAAACACCTCGCGGGATAGTGGCGTGTGAACAGTAACGTAAATTTCTCTTTACAATCTTTTCAATTCCTACCGGCAATTTTAAGGTACTCACCATACGAACCTCCATAAAAACATAAAAAATCCACTATACTCTGCTTTTCAGTATAGCGGATTTTCTATAAAATTACAATTGCCCAATATCTTTCAAGCTGAAAATGAGACTCGAACTCACGACCCCTTCATTACGAGTGAAGTGCTCTACCGACTGAGCTATTTCAGCTTATGCTGTAATCTGTCAGAAATTGATAATTCTGACAGCCACAGCATTTAGTTTATAATATTATTTCTTCTCTGTCAAGTCCTTTTTGACCGGTATTTTCTCCTCCGTTTTATTCACTATTTGGGGTGCTTCTTTTGTCACCTTTTTCGTCACCGGTTTCACTGCAGTTTTTACAGCCGCTTTTGTTTTCCCGGCAGCCTTTCGTACAGTTCTTGTCTTGGTGATGGATTTCTTGATCTGGCTGTGCTCAGCAGCAGGCTTTTTCTCAGTTTCTTCCGGAGTGCAGGTAAAGACTGCCACGCCAAGTGCCGGAAGCTTCAATGTGATGGAATACTCTCTCTCATCACACTCAGCCTTCTTCGCTGCTTTAACTCTCGTATTTACTACACCATTACCACCATACTTTTTATCATCACTGTTAAAGATTTCTTTATATTGCCGGCAAAAGGAACTCCCACATTGTAGTTTTCATATGGGATTGCCGCGAAATTGCAGACAGCCAGAATAGTTTCTTCCGGTTTCTCTGTCTTTCTCATGAATGCGATCACATTCTCCTCATACTTCATCAGCTGAACCCATTCAAATCCATCATATTCATCATCCAGCTGATAAAGTGCAGGATGAGCAAGATACATATTATTGAGGTCTTTGACAAATACTTCCAGTTCCTTTGGCATATCTTTATCCGGTGCCATCATCTTGCATCCCGGATGAAGCATCATATAAGCATAAGCCTCTCTGATCTGCGCATTCTTCTGTTCTTCACTTCCCGGCAGCTTATCCGCGAAATCCTTCAATGTACCAACATCCCTGCTGCCAAGCGTCAGAATATAATGTTCGCAGTATGCATAGAGCATGGACATAGTCAGCTGATCATGGTAATTCTTTCTCTCAATAGGATCCTTGCTCAGATATTCAAGCAGATCTTTTGTCCATCCGCCACTCCATTTATAGTCAAATCCCAGATGGTCATTCTCCACACTGTCTGTCAGCTCCGGCCAGAGTCCGTTCTCCTGAGCAACTAAAAGCAATCCGGGATTTCTCTCCTTTATCACAGAATTCAGATGCTTCAGAAATTCCAGAGCATCCAGATTTTCATTGGTTCCGTAAATATTAGGTGTCCACTCTCCCGGATTTCTGCCATAATCCAGATACAGCATGGCATCCACATCGTCCATACGCAGACCGTCAGCATGGTAGACCTCAGCCCAGAAGCAGGCATTGGAGATCAGGAAGTCCTTCACCATCGGGCTTCCGTAATTATAGAGCAATGTTCCCCAGAACGGATGAATGGCCTCTGCCGGATTCTGTCTCTCATAAAGAGGTGTTCCGTCAAATTTCTCCAGACCGGAGGCATAACGCGGGAACTGTGCAGGTGTCCAGTCCAGGATCACACCGATCCCTGCCTGATGCAGTTCATCTACCAGCTTCTGAAAATCCGCCACGCTTCCAAATCTGGAAGTAGGTGCATAATATGCATATGTAGAATAACCACCTGTAATATCATCCAGATATTCCATCACAGGATGGAGTTCCACATGGGTAAAATCTTCCTCTGCCAGAAATTCCACCAGTTCCTCAGTCCGATTCCATTCCTCCAGAGATGTTTCATATATAGAAACCGGCTGTTTCCTGTCATCAAATCTGGAACGCTCTTTCATCCAGTCTCCGTCATTCCACTGAAAAGCACTTACATCTGCTACCACAGATGCTCCCTCAGGATCATGCTCTGCACTGTTCCCATAAGGATCAGCCTTTAACAGAACCTCGCCGCCTTTGACTTTAATTTCATATTTATAATGTGTTCCTGCCTCTACCCCGGGTACAAACAGCTCAAAGATACCGGACATAGGCATACGATGCATAATAGTTGCACGTCCGATCCATCCATTAAAATCACCTGCAATATTTACACTCACTGCATTCGGAGCCCAGACAGCAAAAAGAGTACCTTTCACTCCTTTAATCTCCATTGGATGCGCACCCAGCTTCTTATATGCCTCATAATAAACACCTGCGCAGAAAGCCTTCTCCTCTTCCTCTGTGATCTGGCATGGAAAGCATAGGGATCATGACATTCTGTCTCTGTTTCTCCCATTTTTATAAGAAATCTGTATTCCGGCACCTTGCGTACAGGAAGCAATACTGCAAAATATCCGGCCTCGTCCTCTTTCTCACAGACATAGGTTTTCTTTCCGCTGATCACACTGACTTCTTCTGCATCAGGAAAAAATCCCTGAATAAGAACTCCGTCCTGTGTGATCCTTGGTCCCATCACATCTCTGGGAGCAGTTTCCTCTCCATACACAATAGCTTCAATCCTCGGCCAGTCCATATAGCCGTATACTTTTTCGTCCATAGCCACGTTACCTCCCCGATTGTCAAAATTACGATGATCGGTTACCCTTACCGGCAGCGTATTTATGGTACATTAAACGTCACCTGTAAACAATAACAAATCAAGTTATGTTTATTTTAGCATCTTTGCACAAAAAAATAAAGAAAATTGTTTGACAAATTCCCTTTCCTGCGCTAAATTTATGTTATTAACTATGGAAAGAATCTTGTTCCGGATACTATGCTTCTTTCCATCACAACAAGGAGGATACAAAATGGGAAACAAAGCCTTTGACGTAACCGCATTAGGCGAATTATTGATTGACTTTACTGAAAACGGCAGCAGCGCACAGGGAAATCCGATGCTGGAAGCCAATCCGGGCGGTGCTCCATGCAACGTGCTTGCAATGCTTGAAAAACTTGGCAAAAAAACTGCATTCATCGGCAAAGTCGGAAACGACATGTTCGGAACCCAGCTTAAGAATGCTGTAGAGGAAGTAGGGATCGACACCCGCAACCTTGTGATCGACAACGAGGTACACACAACACTTGCTTTCGTACATACTTATCCAGACGGAGACAGAGATTTCTCCTTCTACCGTAACCCGGGTGCAGATATGATGCTCACCAAGGATGAAATCCAGGAAGACCTGATCAGAGATTCCAGAATCTTCCACTTCGGAACTCTTTCTTCCACTCACGAAGGAGTACGTGAGGCAACCCGCTATGCCATCGACGTTGCAAAAGAAGCCGGATGTATTGTCAGCTTCGACCCGAACCTTCGTCCGCCATTATGGAAATCTCTGGATGACGCAAAGGCAGAGATCGAATACGGCCTTGGCAAATGCGATATTCTGAAAATCTCAGATAACGAAGTTGAATTCCTGTTCGGAACTACAGACTATGACAAAGGCGCCGCACTTCTGAAAGAGAAATATAACATTCCGCTTATCCTTATCACACTTGGAAAAGACGGAAGCCGTGCTTACTACAAAGATATGAAAGTAGAGGCTGCTCCTTTCCTTCAGGAAAAAACTATCGAGACAACAGGTGCAGGCGATACCTTCTGCGCAAGTTCCTTAAACTATGTTCTGGAACATGGTCTGGACAATCTGACAGAAGAGAACTTAAAAGAACTGCTCACATTCGCAAATGCGGCAGCTTCTCTGATCACCACACGCAAAGGTGCTCTTCGCGTTATGTCCACCAAAGAAGAGGTTCTTGACTTTATGAAATCAAGAGGATGTTAATTTTATTTTCTTAACAGACAATAATGAAGCCCGCTGCACTGCCAGACAGGGCTTCATTTTAATTCTCATATTTACACCGGACTGTTTACGCTGATACCGGTTCCGGTTTGTTACTATTATATAAGGATGTGTTTTTATAATGAATTCATCAGATAATTTTCAGGATTCTGCTCTTTCCCGTCTTATGCCCTTGATGAACAGTTCTTTTACTCCCGGACAGGCACAGGCTACTGTGGATAATTTTCAGGATCCGGATCAACGGCAGATTGCACAGGCTGAATTATATTATTTCTCGGGACGTGCAGAAGAATGCAGAAATATAGCGGAACTTTATCTCCAGGACAAAGATCTCTGTCTGCGCCTGTCCGCAGCACTTTTATATTCTTTTTCCAATCTTACTCTGGGCAATCCATCTGCTTCCAGAATGGGATTCAGAAATATCCAGGAATGTTTTCTTCTCGCAAAAGACAGTTCTGCACCAAAAGGAATCATGGCTTCCTGTGTTTTCGCCAACTATCTGGCCATGGTACTGATGCATCTTCCCACAGACGGACTTCCTCCTCTTCAGGATTTTCTGTCATCTTTACCTTCAGGCTTCGCGCTTATGCTGTTTATGTCCTCGCTCATAACGCTTATCTTCATAAAGAATATAAACGGGCACTGGGATTATGCCAGTCTGTCTTTCTGATGCTTGACGGCTGTTATCCTGTTGCCATGGAATATCTCTACTGCGTGATCATTATGTGTCTGATCAACTGAAACAGCAGGATGAGGCCAGAGAAGCTCTGATAAAAGCATGGAACATGGCAAAACCGGATGGATTTCTGGAACCTTTTATCGAACATCATGGATTAATGCTTGGACAGATTGAAGCCTGCATCAAACCTGCAGAACCGGAGAGTTACAGACAGCTTTCCCAGGCAGTTATTGCTTCAGTCGTGGCTGGATTGGCTATTCATAATCCACAGCTTCAGTCCTCTGTTACAGATAAACTGACGCCTATGGAATACTCCATAGCCATGCTCGCAAGCAAAGGCTGGACCAATCAGGAAATCGCAAAACAACTGTCTCTGTCCCCCAATACGATCAAACATTATCTTTCCCGCATTTTCCATCTGTTGGATATAGAAAAACGTGAAGAATTGAAACCGTTTGTAAATAAATAATAGCAAAAAGGCACTTTTTTGCCTTCTAACGGGCATTATATAATTTCATTCCATGATGTATAATATCCCTATAAACATATATTTTATAACAGGGAGGCGATCTTTATGAAAAAGAAATTATTAGCCGGGGTTATGGCACTTGCACTGTGTTCCACAAACATGCCCCCCCAGACTATATTGGCGGGGGAATTTACTTCCGGGAATCTGGAAGAGGTATCCGAAGAAACTCCTGAAATCTTTTCCGATGATAATCAGGAAGTAATAGAAGAAACAGAAGAAGAATTATCTGTGTTCAGTTCAGAGAGTATACCTGAATTTAGCAATGAAGCAAATATTATGCCGGCTACTGCAGACGGAACAGACCATATAAATGAAATTAATATGGACGAAATTAACAATAAGCCTTATAACAAAAACAATGGAAAATGGGAAATAACCTCTGTTGGTTCGTACAGATTTAATGGTAAGAGTCCTAATGATGCTCCCATCATAATTGATAATATTGATTCAGGAACAGTTAAGGTTTATCTGAATAACGTAAACATCGAGACAGCTTCTGGACCAGCATTGCAAATTACATCTGATGTTCAAGCTCAAGTCTGCATATATTTAGAAAACGAAAATAAACTTATATCAAAGCACCGGGATTCCGCAGCCTTACAGAAAGATAATAATGCCAACCTTACAATAGATAACGCTACAAACACTACACCAGGAACATTAACTGTCCAGACTTATTTTACTGATTATAGCAAGAGTGGTTTTGGTGCCGGCATTGGCAGTGGCTTTGGCAATGTCTCCAGCGGCTCTTGCAGTAACATTACCATTAATGGTGGTTCTGTAAATGCTAGTTCTTTTTGGGGTGCCGGCATTGGCAGTGGCTTTGGCGATGGCTCCAGCGGCTCTTGTAGTAATATTACCATTAATGGCGGTTCTGTAAATGCTGGTTCTACTGAGGGTGCCGGCATTGGCAGTGGCTATGCCAATGACTCCAACGGCTCTTGTAGTAATATTACCATTATCAACGGTTCTGTAAATGCTAGTTCTACTAATGGCACCGACATTGGCAGTGGTCGTGCCGCCTTTCTTACAGGCCGCAGAGGCTCTTGCAGTAACATTACCATTAGTGGCGGTTCTGTAAATGCCAAAAACATTGGTTGCATTCCTCACCAGACTTTAGATAGCGCTGGTAACTACAACCCAGATAGCCCAGAAGTGTATCTCTGCACCATTCCTAATGAAGAAAACGATCCAATATTTATAGATGATACTCCTTGGAGTCCATATAGTCATATAGCTGTTGACCCTAATAATAAAAATCTGTACGCATGGCTAACCGGTAAAACACACACTATTTCTGTCGGAGATACAACACAGACCTATTATTTTGACAAAAATAA
>ENA-OQEX01000277-OQEX01000277.1-human-gut-metagenome-genome-assembly--contig:-NODE-277-length-29762-cov-7.787447_pt1 | contig 29762 bp, 38 predicted proteins | sample MGYA00242802_ERZ504649 | MGnify/ENA primary metagenome ERZ504649 (study PRJEB26092, sample SAMD00036194) | human gut metagenome | host: Homo sapiens | study: EMG produced TPA metagenomics assembly of...
TACAGGCAATCCATGGACTGTAAAACTGAATATGGGCGTGTTCCCGAGTGGCCAATGGGGACAGACTGTAAATCTGCTGCTTTCAGCTTCGGTGGTTCGAATCCACCCGCGCCCACCAAAAGGACCAGCGTAGAAATTACGCTGGTTTTTTGTTTTGCCCGGCATCTTAAGTCTCCCTCTCGAGGGCGGATTCGAACAGCATCGGCCCGCCGAATAGTCCGGAGGGCAAAAAAGCCTGCGGGGCTTTTTTTAGATGCGCGGCTCGCGACATCCACCCGCGCCCACCAAAAACCTCAACGTATGCAAGTACGCTGAGGTTTTTGTTTTGCGACAAGGCTAAACTCATCGGGCGGGTGGATTCGAACAGCTGCGGCGATGTCGTTGAAGACGGCGCAAAAACAGCCCCGATGGACCGTCAGGTTCACCGGGGCTGCTGCTGTACCATGATTTTGTTGACGTTAACATTTTCGTGATGCCGCGAAAACATCACATGTAGACCTTCTGGCTGCGCACCTGCGCTTCGATCAAAAGAGCTGCTTCCCCGTGGGGGCTATGCACATGCAGGAGATCTGTTTGTGCCGCCGTTACTCTTCCGCTGCAGCTTTGGATTCGTTCACAAAGGCGGCGATCTTATCCACCTGAATTTCGGCAACGGCACGGCCGGTCTCGTAGACGCGGCGCAGCTGGACCGGATCGCGCTCCATGGAGCCGATCTCCAGCGGGATGGGCGGGCGGATGACGAACGCCTTGCCGGTCTGCTCCAGCATGGCAATGTGATCCAGCGTTTCGTTGTAGCGCTCGTGACGGTCGGCAACGGCTTCCACGAAAGCGGGGTAGCGCAGGTAGCGTGCCCGGATGGCGGGCAGCATCTTGTTCTTCTTTTTCACAAAGCCCTTGGGCTGGGTCAGCACAATGAGGTTGCGTTTGTAGCCGATGGACTCGAAGAACCGCACGGGGATGGAATCGGCAATGCCGCCGTCCAGCAGCTGATAATGGCCGATCTTTACGATCTTGGCCGCCAGCGGCATGGAAGCGGATGCCTGCATCCACTGGATATCCTCGGCATCGCCGGTGCGGCACTTGTGATAGATGGGGTCGCCGGTACGCACATCGGTGCACACCACAAAAAAGTCCATGGGGTTCTCTGCAAATGCCTTTGCGTCGAATACGTCCAGCTTTTCCGGCACGGTGTGGTAGCAGAACTGCTCACTGTACAGGTTGCCGGTGCGCAGCAGGTTGCCGAAGCTTGCGTAGCGCTTATCGTTGCAATACTGGGTGTTGTAGCGGATCACACGGCCGATCTGATGGGACTTGTAGTTGCAGCCGAACACCGCACCGGCCGAAACGCCAATGGCACCATCCAGCACGATGCCATGCTCCATCAATACATCCAGAACACCGGCGGTAAACATGCCGCGCATGGCACCGCCTTCCAGCACAAGACCCGTTTTCATATATGCTCTCCCCTCCTGTGTGCCGGTGCACAGATGCCGGACACACCTTATATTAACTACAGTATACTCGAATCTGTAAAAAGTACAAGAGCGGAAAACCTATAAATTTATCAAGAAAACCTCTTGCCAAAGGAAAGAGCATCCGGTATACTAGGTGAAATAAAAAGAGAAATATGCGCTGCAAACGCATGGGCATGGAAAAAATCAGGTTGGAGGAACTGCTGCACTATGAAGATGCTGGAAGATCGTATTCGCAAAGATGGTATCGTACGCGAGGGCAATGTGCTCAAGGTGGATAGCTTTATCAACCACCAGATGGACATTCCGCTGTTCCGGGAGATGGCAAAGGAGTGGAAGCGCCTGTTTGCAGGCAAGCCCATCAACAAGGTGCTCACCATCGAGGCCAGCGGCATTGGCATTGCAGCCATCGTGGCCAGCGAGTTCAACGTGCCGGTGGTATTTGCCAAAAAGTCCATGAGCATCAATCTGGACTACAACAACTACGAGACCAAGATCCAGTCCTTCACCCACAAAAAGATCTACAATGTGATCGTCTCCAAAAAGTTCCTCACCCCGGAAGACCATGTGCTGATCATTGACGATTTCCTTGCCAACGGCTGTGCCTGATGGGCCTGCTGGATCTGGCCAAGGAAGCCGGCGCCACCGTGGAAGGCATCGGCATCGCCGTGGAAAAGGGCTTCCAGCAGGGCGGCGAGCTGATCCGCAGCAAGGGCATCCAGCTGGAGAGCCTTGCCATTGTGGAGTCCATGAACAGCGAGACCGGCGAGATCGTCTTCCGCGAGCAGCCGCAGCAGAATTAAACAAAAAACATTGCAGCCCCGGGAAAGTTGGAAGACCTTTCCGGGGCCGTTTTTTGCTTACGCCCCGTCAAAGCTGTCACCGTCGGCGGCAGGTCGGCAGCGGTCTGGGCGGGATCGGTATCGGTTTCCTGTTCCACGGCGCGGGGCACGCCCTTGTACACCAGCGTCTGTTCCAGAACCTCGGCGCACACCGGGGCTGAAAGGCTGCCGCCGGCAGTCGTCCAGCTGTGGGGTTCGTCCAAGCACACCAGACACAAAAACTGCGGGTCGTCGATGGGAGCCACGGCCACAAAGCTGGCAATACGGGCTTTTTCGTCGGTGCTGTCCAGCTTCTGGCTGGTGCCGCTCTTGCCGCCCACCCGGTAGCCTTGGATGCGGGCATTGCGCCCGCCGCCGTAGAGCACCACGGCTTCCATCATCTCACGCATGGTTTCAGAAGTTTCCGGTTTGATCACCTGCCGCCTGCACACCGGCTCTGTGTGCTGCAGAATGCTGCCGTCCGGGTTCAGGATATCGCTGACAAGATAAGGCTGCATCAGCCTGCCGCCGTTCACCACAGCGCACACGGCTGCGGCCATTTCCATATAGGAGATCTTGCTGCTCTGGCCGAAGGCGCAGGAGGCCAGCTCCACCGGCCCCATGCGGTCGGCGGTGTAGTACAGACTCTTTTTGGGTTCGGCGGGCAGATCGACCCCGGTTGGCTCCCGCAGGCCGAAAGCGGCAAAGTAATCGCAGAAGGCTTCCTTGCCCAGCCGCGCGCCGATCTGGATAAAGCTCTGGTTGCAGGAATTTTCCAGCGCCTGGGTCACGGTCTGGCTGCCGTGGCGCTTGTGGTTGGCGCAGTGGAACCGTGTGCCCGCCACCGAGATGGACTCGCCGCAGTAAAAGGTGGAGTTTTTGCTCACAGCCCCGGCATCCAGCGCGGCGGCGCAGGTGATGAGCTTGAACACGCTGCCCGGCTCGTACAGGTCGCTGACGGCCTTGTTGCGCCACTGGGTCTGCTGGGCCAGCTGCAGGGCGGCAGCGCGCTCGCTGCCGGTAAGGGCATCCACGGCCTTGCGGGCGGCTGCATCGTAGATCACGCGCGGCTGGTTCGGGTCGTAGGCAGGCGTGGTGGACATGGCCAGCACGGCCCCGGTGTTCACGTCCATCACGATGCCCACGGCGCGCGCCGCCACATGATGCTCCTTGACCGCATAATCCAGCGCGTTTTCAAGGTAATGCTGGATGTTGGCATCGACAGTCAGCCGCAGGCCGCTGCCTTCCAAGGGCACTTTTTCGGTCTCGTAGCTCTGCTCCAGTGTGTAGCCCCAAGCGTTGACGGCGGTGAGCACCACACCATTCTGCCCGGTGAGCACATCGTTATATTTCAGCTCCAGCCCGCTCACACCGGCGTTGTCTACATTGGTAAAGCCCAGCACGCTGGCCAGAAATTCCCCCTCCGGTACCAGCGCTTGGAGTCCTGATTGATGCGGATGCCGGTGATGCCGTTCTCTTCACAAAAATCCCGCACGCGGTCGGCGGTGTCGCGCTCCACGCGGTAGCGCAAAAGGCAGTCGTTGGAGGTGCGGTCACTGAATTTTTCCAGCAGCTTCGCTTCGTCCAGCTCCAATATTTCCGCAAGGCCTTGCGCGGCAAGGCTGAGCTTTTCCTCCGGCATCTCGCGCGGGGAGGCCCGCAATGTCCAGCAGCTGCTGTTGGCGGCAAGCAGTACACCGTCGGCGCTGTAGATACGGCCCCGGTCGGCAGGCACCACAGTATCGCGCAATTGCTGGCCGAGGGCACGGCTCGCATACCAGTCGCCTGAAAACAGCTGCAGATACGCCAGCCGCGCGGCAAGCCCCGCAAAGCAGACGCAGCACATCAACGCGGCCACCAGCCGTGCCCGGGCATGGAATGCCCGTTCCGGCAGGGTGCGCAAGGGGCGCGGCTCCGGTTTTGGCATGGCAGGCACCTCCTTCTCTGGGCAAGTGTATGCGCCGGTGCGCCGGGTCTATGACTAACCGGCACCGCCGCCGCGTACAATAAAGGAACGGAGGTGATACGGATGCACAAAGCTGCTGCCCATGCAAAGCGCGGCCTGCCGCTGCGGCATCTGCCGGCCATGGACCTGCCGTTTCTGGTGCTGGTGCTCACGCTGGTGGGCTTTGGCCTTGTAATGCTGGGCAGTGCCAGCAGTGCAGTGGCGCTGTACCGGCGGGGCGATGCTTTTGCCTACCTGCGGCCGCAGCTGCTGTATGCTGCGCTGGGCATCGGGGCCATGTGGGTGGCAAGCCGGGTGGACTACCATATTTACCACAAGCTGGCATGGCCGCTGCTGGCGCTTTCAATGGTACTGCTGACGGCGGTGCTGTTCATGCCGGAGTACAACGGCTGCAAGCGCTGGCTGGTGCTGCCGGGCCTGGGCACACTGCAGCCCAGCGAGATCGCCAAATTTGCGGTGGTGCTGGTGTTTGCGCATATCATTGCGCTCAACCACGACCGCATGGGCAGCTTTGCGGTGGGGGTGCTGCCCTTTGCACTGGTGCTGGGAGCGGTGGCGGTGCTCATGCTGCTGGAACCGCACCTCTCCGGCACCGTGCTTATTTTGGGCATCGGCGCGGTGCTCATGTTCGTGGGCGGCACCGGCCTCAAGTGGTTCGTGCTGGCCGGGGCGGGCGGTGCAGCGGCCATTGGAGCTGCCATCATCATTATGCCGGACCTTGTGCTACGCGGCCAGCCGTCTCAGCTCATGGCTGGACCCCTTTGCCGACCGCTGGGCGACGGCCACCAGACCATCCAGAGCCTGTATGCCATCGGCTCCGGGGGTGCGGCGGGCCTTGGCCTTGGCAGCAGCCGCCAGAAGCACCTGTTCGTGCCCGAACCGCAGAACGACTTCATCTTTTCCATCCTGTGCGAGGAGCTTGGCTTTGTGGGAGCCTGCGCGGTGATCCTGCTGTTTGCACTGCTGCTGTGGCGGGGCATCACGCTGGCGGCGCATGCACCGGATCGGTTCGGTGCGCTGCTGGTAGTGGGCTTTGTGGTGCAGGTGGCCCTGCAGGCAGTGCTGAATATGGCGGTAGTCACCAACACCATCCCCAATACCGGCATCAGCCTGCCGTTTTTTTCCTCCGGCGGCACCAGTCTGATGATGCTGCTGGGCGAAATGGGCATCGTGCTGTCGGTGTCCCGCGGGGAGACATAAAACCGGGCGTTCCCTGCCATAAAACGACAGCATCCGCTGCCGACGCAGCTACAAATAACCGGACAAACAAATGACACAACTGCAGACAAAATAAACAAAAAGCCTTCGCGCCGCATAGCATGAGGTATCTTTTGCGGAACGGGGGCTTTTTGCATGGGCGGAGATCTTATCATCACAGGCGGCATGCCGCTGAACGGCACAGTACACATCCCGGCAGCCAAAAACAGCGTGCTGCCGCTGCTGGCAGCGGCCCTTTTGTGCAATGGCACGGTGCGTTTTCTGCAGGTGCCGCATCTTGCGGATGTGGACACCAGCGTGGAGCTTTTGCAGGGTGCGGGCTGCACGGCCCGCTGGCAGGGCAGCGACATCACGGTGCAGGGCGTGCCTTCCACCTGCCGCCTTGCGCCGGAAGCCGCCGCGCGGATGCGGGCATCCATTTTGTTCTGCGCACCGCTTCTGGCGCGGCTTGGCGGGTGGAAACGGTGCTGCCCGGCGGGTGCCGCATTGGTGCAAGGCCGGTGGACCTGCACCTTTCCGGCCTTGCGCAGATGGGCGTGCACTGCCGGGAGGAGGGGGCAAGGCTGATCCTGACAACGCCTGCCGGACTGCACGGTGCGGACATCACACTTGGGTTCCCCAGCGTGGGTGCTACCGAGACCCTGCTTCTGGCAGCAGCTGCGGCGCAGGGCGAGACGGTCCTGCGCGGGGCCGCACGAGAACCGGAGATCAGCGATCTGGCAGCATTCCTGAACCGCTGCGGCGGCTGTGTACAGGCGCGGGCACCAGCACCATCCGGGTGCAGGGCAGACGAATGCTGTATAGCTGCAGCTTTGCGCCCATGGCCGACCGCATCGTGGCATCCACCCTTGCCTGTGCCTGCGCGGCGGCAGGAGGTCGGGTGGAACTGACCGGCTGCAGGCCGGAGACCTATGCACCGCTGCTGGAAATTCTGGCACAAATGGGCTGCAGGATAGAAACAGGGCCGGAAAGTGCGGTCATTACCCGGCTGGGCGCGCTGCACGGCGCGGGCAGAGTGTTTACCGGGGTATACCCGGCACTGGCAACAGACGCAGCGCCGCTGCTTGCTGCTGCCATGCTTGCCGCCGACAGCGCCAGCAGCATCGAGGATGTGGTGTTTGAGCGGAGATTCGGCTGTGCAGAGGGTTTTGCGGCTTTTGGAGCCGCTGTGCAGGTGCAGGGACGCACACTGGACATCCGGCCGGTGCGGCAGCTGCAGGGCGCGTGTGCACGGGCTGCGGACCTGCGCGGAGGCGCGGCACTGGTGGTGGCCGCGCTGGCGGCAAGGGGACGGAGCCGCATTACCGACACCGGTTACATCGACCGCGGATATGCCGGTTTTGCACAGATGCTGGCGGAACTTGGTGCCCAAATTGAGCGGGAAATGCCGCGGGAAAGCGCCAGCGAGAAAAAAACACCTTCAAAAAAGCAAAATTGACTTGCATTCAGGGCAAAAAGATGATACGATACAGTTATATAAGTGTAAGCAGATAATTTCTGTGCGCTATGCGCAGTTTTACGATAAAATCCGATGGAGGACAAAGTTATGGCACTCATGCTCGATGAAGAAATGGACGAAAACGTTACGACGATCAAGGTGATCGGCGTGGGCGGCGGCGGCGGCAACGCTGTCAACCGCATGGTCAGCGACGGCCTGCAGGGCGTCGAATTTATCGCAATGAACACCGACCAGCAGGCTCTGGCCAAGAACCACGCTGCCACCAAGGTGCAGCTGGTTCCAAGCTGACCAAGGGCCGCGGTGCCGGTGCAGACCCCGAGATCGGCCAGCGCGCCGCTGAAGAGAGCAAGGACGAGATCGCAAATGCGCTCAAGTTCCCAGATGGTGTTTATCACTGCCGGTATGGGCGGCGGAACCGGCACCGGTGCAGCACCCGTTGTGGCCGAGGTGGCACATGATCTGGGCATCCTGACCGTTGGCATCGTCACCAAGCCCTTCTCCTTTGAGGGCAAGCGCAAGATGGGTCTGGCAGAGCAGGGCATTGCAAACCTGCTCATGCATGTGGACAGTCTGATCGTCATTCCCAATGAGCGCCTGAAGATGATCAGCCAGGAAAAGATCACCCTGATGAATGCCTTCCAGGCAGCCGATAACGTGCTGCGTCAGGGCGTTGAGTCCATTTCCGCTCTGATCAATGTGCCTGCCTTCATCAACCTGGACTTCGCCGACGTGCGCTCCATCATGAAGGATGCCGGCTACGCACACATGGGCGTGGGCAGCGCCAAGGGCGCAGGCAAGGCCGAGAACGCCGCAAAGGCTGCTATTTCTTCTCCGCTGCTGGAGACCAGCATTGCCGGTGCACACGGCGTGATCATCAACATCACTTCCAGCCCGGACATCGGTCTGGAGGATGTGGAGACCGCAGCAGGTCTCATTACCCAGAGCGCACATCCCGATGCAAACATCATCTGGGGTACTGCGTTCGACGAGAACCTCTCGGACGAGATGCGTGTGACTGTGGTTGCTACCGGTTTTGACAACAAGAGCGCAAGCGACCTGCGCAGCAGCATCAGCAATGCAATGGGCGGCGCACAGTCCACTCCGTCTGCTGTGTTCAGCAGCGAGACTGCAAGCCCGGCAGCTTCTGCCGCAGGCGGCGCTGCACCGGCACCCACTGCTGAAAAGCCCGTGGAAGAGGACAACAGCGATAATGGCTATTACGACCAGCTGATGGCCATGCTGAACAAGCGCAGATAAAAAGCTGGCCGTCATAAGCGGATCAGGCGTATCGGATGGATCGGAGGGACACCATGGCGCAGGGCAGGCAGCAGAACAATGGTTCGCGGCAGCGCTGTGCCCAGTCTGCCGCGGCAAAGGCTCCGGCAGAGCCGCCCAAGGCGGTGTGTGCCCAGCTGGAGCAGATGAACCGAAAGCTGGCAGCGGCCAGTGCGGAAATTTTGCGCTATCAGACCCGTCTGTTTGCCTGTGAACGGCAGATGGCCGCGCTGCGGCAGGAAAATGCCCAGCTGGAAGCGGCCTGTGAGCAGGCGCGGCAGGAGGCTGAGTGCGCGAGCGCTCATGCAGAGCAGCTACGTCAGGAGCTGGCCCGCCATGCCGAAGCTGTGCGGCCTGTGCCGGTTGCGGCACATACGCCCCCGCAGCCGGAACCATCGGCAGCGCAGAGTCAGCGGCCGGAGCCGGAGGCCGAACAGCCCCCACAGCCCGGGCCGGAGGCTCCGCAGCCTGCTCAGCCGGACTGGAAGCCCCAGACCAGATTGGAGCACCTCTCGGTGGAGCTGATGAACTGGTTCGACGATATGATGGGCGCATGACGGAAAGCTGGATGATCTGCAAAAAAAAGCAGATATGAGTGAAATGAAAAGCTGCTGCAAAGCGCAAAGCTGTTGCAGCAGCTTTTTTTGTGGTCCGGTAGGAAACGGAAGACCCTGCGGCCGGAAGTACAGGAGCGAGGAGCGGTTGAGATGGAACCAAAACAGAAAATACTGATCGTGGATGACTCGGAGATCAACCGCGCTATGCTCAAGGAGATTCTGGGTGAGGGCTACGAATATCTGGAAGCCGAGAACGGCCTGCGCGCGATCGAAATTCTGCGCAGACGCACCGATATCGCGCTGGTGCTGCTGGACCTGATCATGCCGGAAATGGACGGCTTTGATGTGCTGCGGGTGATGCAGTGCTATGCATGGCAGGAGGAAATCCCGGTCATTGTGATCAGCGCGGCAGAGGACAACCGAAGCGTCGAGCGCGCCTATGATATGGGCGTGGCCGATTACATCCGCCGCCCGTTCGAGCGGGTCATGGTGCTGCGCCGGGTGAAGAATGCGCTCATGCTTTACGCAAAGCAGAAGCGCCTTACCCGCCTTGTGACCGATCAGGTGTACGAAAAAGAGCACAACGGTGTGCTGATGATCAGCATTCTGAGCCATGTGGTGGAGTTCCGCAACAGCGAGAGCGGCCAGCATGTGCTGCACATCCGCACCCTGACCGGCCTGCTCCTGCATCAGCTGGCGCAGAAGACTGACCGCTACCAGCTGGATGAGAGTGATATCTCGCTGATCAGCACAGCATCGGCGCTGCACGATATCGGCAAAATCATGATCCCGGAAGAGATCCTGAACAAGCCCGGCCGCCTGACCGAGGAAGAGTACGCCACCATCAAGACCCACACCACCGAGGGTGCCAGGATCCTGAAGGGGCTTGCCATCGGGCAGGACGAACCGCTGGTAAAGGTGGCACACGCTATCTGCCGCTGGCACCACGAGCGGTGGGACGGCGGCGGCTACCCGGACAGGCTCAAGGGCGACGAGATCCCCATTGCAGCACAGGTGGTGGCACTGGCCGATGTGTACGACGCACTGACCAGCGAGCGCTGTTATAAGCAGTCCTACAGCCACGAAAAGGCCGTTGACATGATCCTGCACGGCGAGTGCGGCAGCTTCAATCCGCTGCTGATGGAATGCCTGAAAGAATCCTCGGAGTTGTTGCGCACAGAGCTGCAGCGCTCGGAGTATGACCGCGGTTTCCGCCACGAGACCCGTCGCCTTTCGGAGGAGATCCTGCACCGCGAAGCTCTGCCCCGTGAGGATCGTGCCCAGCGCCTGCTGGATCTGGAACGGGAGCGCACCGCTTTTTATGCCGAGCAGCGCGGCGGTATTCAGTTCGATTACGATATACTCAGCGGCAGTGTGACCGTGGTGAACCGCTACGAGGACCCGGTCAACCGAACCCAGAAGCTGGACTTTGATAAGGGCATGGGCCTGACATTTCTCTCCGGCAAGGACCGCCGCAAGCTGCTGGATGCCATTGCAGACGCAACGCCGGAAGAGCCGGATGCCGCATTCCCGGTGCTGATCGCGGTGGATCAGGAATACCGGCTGCACCGGCTGGTGATGCACACCATGTGGAGCCGCGCCGGTGTGCGCCACTGCGTAAGCGTGGTGGGCCAGATCACAGATGACCATGCCCGCCTGCAGGAGCTGATGCTGGGCGATGTGAACAGCGACCAGCCAGAAGCACTGCTGGAACGCCTGAAGGGCATTTTTGACATCGTGCGTCTGGTGGATCCGGAAAGCACCAAGGTGCTGAGCCTGGGCAAGGATGGCCGGCTGACCGAGATGCCCGGCACCTGCCACATGGTGTGGAACAAATCGGGCCGGTGCGAAAACTGCATTTCCAGTAAGGCCCTTGCCCGCAAGGAATCCCTGAACAAGATCGAGTTCAAGGACGATCAGGCTTATTTTGTCATGGCAAAGTATGTGGAAGTGGGCGGACGCGGCTGCGTGCTGGAAATGGTGTCCAAGCTTTCGGACGGACGCTGGCTGGATATGGGCGGCCGCCGGATGCTGCTGGACCGCGGCTCCAACTTTGACCGCAGCGCCTTTGTGGATTCGCTGACCGGGGCATACTCCCGCCAGTACTTCGAGTGCTTCCTTGCGGAGAGCGAACAGGTGGAAGGCGTAGTGATGATCGATGTGGATCATTTCAAGGAGGTCAACGACCGGTTCGGCCATCTGGTGGGCGATAAAGCCCTGCAGAGCGTGGCACAGTCCATCCTGAGCAACCTGCGCCAGACCGATGTGCTGGTGCGCTATGGCGGCGATGAATTCCTGCTGTTGGTGCCGCACATCCGGCCCGGGGAACATGTGATACAGCGCGTGCGGGAGGCTGCGGCCAGTGCCAGAGTGGAAGGCTACCCGGAGCTGGAGCTTTCGGCCAGTGTTGGCGGTGTGTGCGGTGTACATCCGCTCACCGAGGCCATCCGTCAGGCGGACGCAAAAATGTACCAGAATAAGGCCGAGCGCAAAAATTAAACAAAACAAAGCCCGGACAGGCTGCAGTGTCGCACTGCTGTGCCTGTCCGGGCTTTTTTGTTTTTTCAGCGCACAGCGCTGGTGCGGTGCTCCATCAGATAGGTGGCTTCCAGATCAGCGATGTGCAGCTTGACGGCAAGGGGATACTTGTCGTAGGCTTCCGAGATGGCAAAGCAGCCGCCCCGGGCCGCATCGTCAAAGCCGCCCATGTGCCAGCGGATGGCAACGGCCTCCTCGACCCGCAGCTTCATGAACCGCTCGATGAGGAATACGCTCTTTTCGCCGTGGCCGTAGGGGAATAGATCCTCCACGCTGTAGCTGGGCACCTTTTCCCACTGGCCGGTGGCTTCGTTTTTCACGTTGCGGGTGCCGGGCTTGTAGTAGTTGGCCTTGCACAGATCGTGCAGCAGTGCACAGATGGCAAAGGTCTCCTCGCTGTCGCCCTCGGTAAAAAAGGTGTCGTGCAGCGCATGGTAGACGTTCAAGCTGTGCATACACAGCCCGCCCTCACACGCACCGTGGAACCGGGTGGAGGCCGGTGCCGTAAAGAAATCCGTCTTATGGTCCAGCCAGTCCAGCAGTTTTTCGCTGCCGGGGCGGGTGATGTGCTGCTGCCAGATCTGCAAAAACTCTTCGCGGCCGCCCATGCTTACAGCTCCAGATCGTCCAGAAGGCCCTTGAGGATGGCCATTTCGTCGTGGCTCAGGGAAATGCCCTTGCCCATGCGGGTGCCGTCCGGGGACCAGTCGCGGATGTCGTACTTGGGTTCGCCGTCGTTCCAGCTGATGAGGTTCAGCTGACGCTCCCAGCCGCGGGGACGCTCCGAGAGAACTGCAATGCGCTGAACAACTTCATATTTGATCTCTGCCATGATGCAAAACCTGCCTTTATCTTTGTTTGCTACCATAATAAGGGAAGCGGACGCAGATTTCAACAGGTAGAGCAAAAATAATTTGAAAAATTTTTGTTAGCCGTAAGGTGCATCCTCACGCCAGTCCACAAGGCTCAGCACCTGAGAAGCATCCTCGTCCGGGGCCGGATGGCAGGAATGGGTGTGCTGGTCTGTGCTGAACAGTCCGGGTGCATAGTGGGCCATCACGCTGGTCTGCACATCCCCGGCTAAAAAATCTTTGGCGTTTTTCTGGTAACAGGCGGCCGGGGTGCCGTTGGTCATGGGCACACCCTGCGGGGCGCTGTTTGTGTCCGGGTGCGGGGTCTGGCCCGGTGTTTCGATCTGCGGCGGCACCTGTGTGCCGGGGGCAGCGGGGTCGCCTGGCAACAGGATATCCGGCTCCCTGCCTAGCGGCGGGCTGCAGCGGGTGCAGCTGTTTTCCGGTGCGGCGGCAGTGCCGGGCTGGTGTTCCAGCTCGTGGCGGATAAAGGGCGTCAAGCTCATTGGAAAATCACCTCCGCCCATAGGATGCCCCGAAAAGACGCAACTTATAAAGGGGCCTGCGGTGTTTCACACGATCAATTCTACGGTAGAGCCGCCGGTGTGGGCTTTGCGCACCACCACCTGTCGGTCGATGCGGTCTTTCAGAGCACCTACGTGGGAGATGATGCCCACCAGCCGGTCGCCCTCGGTCAGCCCTGCAAGTACGCGCATGGCCTGTTCCAGCGATTCGTCATCCAGACTGCCGAAGCCCTCGTCGAGGAAGAGCGTGTCCAGACGGATGCCGCCTGCCGCGCTCTGTACTTCGTCCGAAAGGCCCAGTGCCAGCGCCAGCGATGCCTTGAAGCTTTCGCCGCCGGAAAGGGTCTTGACGCTGCGGCGGGTGCCGTTGTAGTGGTCGATGATGCCAAGGTCCAAGCCGGACTGGCTGCGCTGGTTCTCGGCACCAATGCGCTCCAGCTCGTACTGCCCGGCGGTCATCTGCATCAGGCGGGTGTTGGCGTGGCGCAGGATGCGGTCCAGGTAGTTCATCTGGATGTAGGCTTCCAATTTGATCTTCTGTTTACTGGTCAAGGTGCCGCCCGCCGTGGCGGCAAGGGCACTCACCCACTGCCAGCGCTGTTCAAGCTGAGTGCGCGCTTCGGCAGCGGTGCGGTATTTTTCAGCGGCTGCACGGTTGGGCAGCGCTGTGCGGCCAGCTGCTGGGCCTGCTCCCGCAGGGCAGTGCGGGCGGCGGCAAGGCGGGCCTGTTCTGCCTGTAAAAATTCCAGCGGCTGGGCAGGCCCGGTGGTTTCGGCAGTGGCTTGCTGGGTCTGCAGGGCATCCACAGCGGCTTTGGCAGCGGCATAGGCCTGCTCTGCCTGTTTGAGGGAATGCTGAGCCCGCTCCATGCCGGTGCGCAGGGCGGTGCGGCTGGTTTCCAATGCATCCAGCGCGGCCTGTGCCTCGGCCCGCTGCGGATAGGGCAGGGCTGCACGAGCGGCAGCGGCCTGCTGTTCCAGCGCATCGGCGCTGGCATTCTGCGCGGCGGCGGTGCTGTCAGCTTCAGCGGCGGCCTGTTCCAGTGCCGGGCGCTGGCGGCTTTTTGCCTGACGGTCGGCCTCCAATGCGGTGCGGCGGGCGCAGTCTGCTTCGGCCTGCCGAAGCGCGGCGACACACTTGGCCTGTGCTGCGTGCAGGGCACAGGCTTCTTCCGTCAGGACAGCGGTCATCCCCTTGAAGGTCAGCTGTACCGTCCATCCGGGGAAGTGAAGCGCTCTGGCAATAGGCTCTCAGCATCCCGGCGCAGGGAGCGGCGGGCTTCGTCGGCTGCGGCAAGGGCGCTCTGTGCGGCAGTGCTGGCAGTCTGGGCCAGTGCATCGGCCTTTTCGGCTTCCTGCTTGGCGGCATCCACCTGCGCTGCGTGGGGGCTGTGTGGGGCAGTTGGGCCTTTGCCGGGTGGTGGACGCTGCCGCACACGGGGCAGGGCGCACCCTCGGCCAGCGCCTGCGCCAGCAGTCCGGCCTGTGCGTCCAGAAAGGCTTTGTCCAGCGCATCCCGCCGGGCATGGGCCTGCTCCTTGGCTTCGGCGGCAGTGCGGTAGGCATCCTGCGCACGGTGGGCCTTTTGTGCCTGCTGCTGGCAGGCGGCAAGCCGCTGGTTCAGGGTGGTAAGGGCGGTGCTGCGCTGTGCCAGCTCCTTTTCCCGGTTCTGCAAGGCCAGCAGCCGGGTGGGAGCATCTTCCAGCGCGGTCAGCTCCTTTTCAGCAGCGGCCAGCGCTGTGTCCAGTGCGGCCAGCTGGGTGCGTTTCGCTTTGGCCTTGGCAGCGGCCAGCTGGGCAGCATCCCGCGCGGCCTGCTGCTGATGGCACAGGGCATCCAGCTCATCGTAGGCGGCAAGGGCCGTCTGTGCCTGCGTCACCTGTCCGGCAAGAACATCCAGCTGGGCGGCATCGCCTGCGTGGCGGGCGCTCTCGGCACGGGCAGCTTCCAGCACAGGCAGGGCAGCGGTAAGCTCTGCCTGCTTTGCGGCCAGCTGTGCGGCCAGCTGTCGGGCCTGCTGGGCAGCACCCAGCTGACGTTGTACTTCGTCCAGCTTGGCTTCGGTGTCCTTGAAGGCAGCAGCAACGGTCTCCTGCGCGGCCTGCTGGCGGGCCAGCAGACCTTCCAGCAGGGCAAGGGCCGTTTCCGGCTCGGTCTGGGCGTTCAGTGCGGCAAGGGCATCGGCATCCGGGTCGTCGGGAGAAAACCGGATGCCGGAGAGCAGACTGTCCAGCTTTGCATTCTGGGTGGTGCGCTGCTGGCTGAGGGCGGCACTTTCGGCCTGCAGGCGCTCCTGCAGCCGGGCATAGCGCTGGGTGCGGAACAGCTTGCGGAAAATGCGGCTGCGCTCCTCGGTGGAAGCGTTGAGCAGCTTTGTGAACTGACCCTGCGCGATCATGGCGATCTGGCAGAACTGGCTGTAGTCCAGCCCGATGATCTCCTGCACGGCGGCAGTCACATCCTTGGCTTTGGTCACCGGCGGACGGCCATCGGAATAGGTGAGGGTGGCATCCGCTTTCTCGGTGGTCATGCCCTCGCCGCGGTTTTTGGGGCGCTGGTACTCCGGGTTGCGGCGTACGGTATAGCGCTGGCCGTTCACCTCAAATTCCAGCTCCACAAAGGTGGGCGTTTTAAGATCAGCATATTTGCAGCGCAGCATGGCGCCCTCGCGTACGCCGCCGCTGGAATGATCGTACAGCGCATATGTAATGGCATCGAACAGGGTGGTCTTGCCTGCGCCGGTATCGCCGGTGACAAGGTATAAGCCGCCCCTGCCCAGCTTTGCCAGTTCCAGAACCGTCTCGGCGGCATAGGGCCAAAGGCCGAAAGAGTGAGCTTCAGCGGTCTCATGCGTCCTCGCCCTCCTTCCAGATCTCCTCAATGAGCTGCTGGCAGAATGCCGCCTGCTCCGCCGTCAGCGGCTGATTGTTCTGCAGCTGGTAGAACGCCGAGAAGTGCTCCAGCGGGGTGATGCTCTCGGCGCGCTCCGGTGCGGTGATCTCCTGATCTTCCGGGTGCGGAGGTTATCGTAGTCCAACCGCATCAGGTTGGGGTAGATCACCCGCAGGCGGGCCAGTGCGTCCGGCACGTCCTGCTCATCGGTCAGGGTAATGTGCAGGTAGTCGTCCACCGCAGTGCCGTCGTAATTGCGGCGGTCGGTCAGCTCCATGTAGCTGCCGCGCACTTCCCGCAGGTCGTGCTTCGGGGTAAGCGGCGCGGTGGTGATGGAAACTTCGCCCTTGAGACCGAACTCCACAAAGGTGGCGCTCTTGTGCTGGCCTGCTTCCGAAAAGGAGTATTTCAGCGGGGTGCCGCAATAGCGTACGGCATCGCGGCCCACCTTCTGGGGGCTGTGCAGGTGGCCCAGCGCCACGTAGTCAAAGGCATCGAACAGGCTGGCATCCACGCTGTCCACACCGCCCACCGAGACTTCCTCGCTCTCGCAGCAGGCGGCACCGGCTGCGAACTGGTGGGCCACCAGCACGCTGCGGTGGGCCGGGTCCGGCGGGCAGTGGCGCAGCACGCAGGCAAGGGCGTCGTTGTAGCTCTCCACGGGCTCGTCCGGCCAGACATGCCGCACCATGGCGGGCTTGAGGAAGGGCAGAAGGTACACGTCCAGCGTGCCGTACTCGTCGGTGAGGGGGATGGGCACCGGCGCACCGGAGAACACCGGGCTGACGTACACCCGGCTGTTTTGCAGCAGGGCAGAGCCAAAGGCGATGCGGTCAGCGGAGTCGTGGTTGCCGCTGATGGCGAACACGGGCAGCCTGCGTTCGGCCAGCTGGGTGAGGAACCAGTCCAGCAGGCGCACGGCTTCGGCAGGGGGAACGGGCTTATCGTAGAGGTCGCCCGCCAGCAGCACACCGTCCACGGGCGTGCTGTCCAGCAGGGAGAGGATCTGTTCCAGAATGTACCGCTGGTCGTCCAGCATGGAGAACTCGCACACCCGCTTGCCCAGATGCAGGTCGGAAAGATGCAGAAAACGCAAACGGAAACACCGCCTTTTCAGAGTTTTCTTTATTATACAGCAGGGCGGGGGTGGGGGCAAGGAAAACTCCCCCAGTCATCGATGCGCGATGCCAGCCCCCTCGGGGATGGGGCCTTTGGCAGTGCGGAAAAGTTTCCGGTTTTGCCAGAGGCTCCCTCTTTGAGGGAGCTGGCACGGCGCAAGCCGTGACTGAAGGAGTTCACTTCCCTTAAATCAGAACATCTTCTCCCACGTTTCTTCGCCGACCGCGCCGTCGGCGGTAAGGCCGTTGCGGCGCTGGAACCGCTGCACAGCCGCTGCCGTTGCCGCGCCGAACCTGCCGTCGGCGGTCAGCCGTTCACCCAGAGAGTTGAGCTTCTGCTGCACCAGACGCACCGTGCCGCCGGAAGAGCCGCTGCGCAGGGCAATGCGGGGTAGGGCACATGCAGGCCGTGCTTGGCCGTGTAGCGGGTGTAGAGCACGTTCCATGTGTTCGCGCCCACCTTGCCGTCCACATTCATCTTGTTTTTGAGCTGGAACTCCTTCACGGCGTTCTCGGTGGAAATGCCGAATTTTCCATCGGCCTTCAGCTCGCTGTACCATGTGCAGGCGTCGCGCACACCGTTGAGCCAGGTCTGCACAAGAGCTACGTCCGGCCCGGAAGAGCCACGCTGGAGCAGGGAATAATAAGCAGGGATCGCCATAATGATCACACGCTCCTTTCGCCACATGCTATGCGGCGAAAGCGCCGGGCGTTACCCCACAAGCACCACGTCCTCCCGGCGGGCGGTGCGCTGCTGCACCCATTCCACCAGCCGGAGCCGGAGGATGTACTCCCCGCACACAAGGTCGTTTTCGGCAGGCTGGGCATAGCTGCCGCAGGCAGAGCGGCACAGGCCCGGGTAGAGCACGCACCACCAGTTGCGGCCTTTTCCGGCACCGAGATCGATGCGCAAAGCGTCGTACCGCCCGGCAGGCAGGATGCCCGAAGCGTAGCGCCGGGTGTCGAAGTACATGTTCACCAGCTGCACCCGCACCGGAGTGCGGATGTTCAGCTGTGCCAGCGCGTGCCGAGCCGTGAGCTGCAGCTCAAATAGATGCTGCGCCGCCCAGGCGATCGCTTCCGGTTTGCTCCGTGCCGGGCAGGCGGTGTCCAGATAGGCAAGCACGGCATCCCGCACATGGAGCTTTGCGCTCTGGCTGGCAATGGAATCGCTCTCAGCCCGGATGTGCAGGCGCAGGGTGTCGGTGCACACCAGCGCCCCGGTGTCCAGCTGGGTGCGGCCCCATGCAAATGTCTGCCATGCGCCACACAGGGCAAGGGCGAGAAACAGGCCAAGGCAGAGCAGAGCCATCTGAGAACGTGTAAGCATTCTGGATAACATAAAAACAGACCCTTCTTCTGGAAATGTTATCCAGAGGATGGGCCTGTTGAAAAGAATTTATTCAGGAAAGAACGAACCCTCTCAGGCATTGCTGCGCAATGCCAGCTCCCCCGAGGGGGGGAGCTTTTGTGCATATACCGGGAAAGTGCAGCTTCAAAGGCGAGATTGAATCGTCTGATGGATTTTTCACAGACTGCTTCAAACTGAAGATCCACTTCATAATTAGAAAAACGAAGAACATCCAAGCCGTACTGCGAAAAGATGCTGCTCCGTTCACGGTCATACAGAAGCCCTTGTTCGGTGGTGTGTTGTGCTCCATCCAATTCGATGACCAGTTGTGCGCGAGAACAGTAAAAATCAGCAATAAAAGATTCAATGATGCGCTGCTTATAAATTTTTACCGGGTAGCGGCGCAAAAACTGATACCATAGCTTTCTTTCCTGCGGCGTCATTTCGCGGCGCAGCTCGCGTGCACGAGGCAGCATATCGCCATTTTTGGGAACGATGTTCGGTTTCATAGGAAACACCTGCTTTCGGTTTGAAAAAAGCTCCCCCTTTCGGGGGAGCTGGCATCGAGCGTATGCGAGATGACTGAGAGCCTTTAGTTCTTCAGCGACTGCATGGGGGCAGGCAGGCGGCCGCCGCGGTTGATGAACACGGACGGGTCGTGCTGGTTCACGGCCATGATGGGGCCATAGCCCAGCAGACCGCCAAAGTCCAGCACCTCGCCGGCCTTGCGCCAATGGCAGGGATCACGCGCACGGCGGTGGTCTTGCTGTTCACCATGCCGATGGCGGCTTCGTCAGCGATCAGGCGCTGATGACAGCCGGGGTGGTGTCGCCCGGGATGATGACCATATCGATGCCCACCGAGCAGACGGCGGTCATGGCTTCCAGCTTTTCAATGGTCAGGCATCCGGTCTCGGCGGCGTGGATCATGCCGGCATCCTCGCTGACCGGGATGAAGGCACCAGACAGACCGCCCACGTGGTTGGAGGCCATCACGCCGCCCTTTTTCACGGCATCGTTCAGCAGGGCGAGGCAGGCGGTGGTGCCGCAGCAGCCGCAGGTCTCAAGGCCCATCTCTTCCAGAATGTTGGCCACACTGTCGCCGATGGCGGGGTAGTGCCAGCGACAGGTCGATGATGCCGGCGGGCACACCCAGTGCCTGAGAAGCCAGATTGGCCACCAGCTGGCCCACGCGGGTGATCTTGAAGGCGGTGCGCTTGACCAGCTCTGCCACCTCGTCGATGGGGGCATCCTTGGGCAGGCGGGCCAGTGCAGCGCGCACAGCGCCGGGACCGGAAACGCCCACGTGGATCTCACAATCCGGCTCGCCGGGGCCGTGGAATGCACCGGCCATGAAGGGGTTGTCCTCCGGTGCGTTGCAGAACACCACCAGCTTTGCGGCACCGATGCACTGACGATCAGCCGTCAGCTCACTGGCCTTCTTGACGGCCTCGCCCATGAGCTTGACGGCGTCCATATTCAGTCCTGCCTTGGTGGCACCGATGTTCACCGAGCTGCACACGATGTCGGTCTCGGCCAGTGCGCGGGGAATGGACTCGATCAGGCGGCGGTCACCGGCAGAAAAGCCTTGTGCACCAGAGCACTGTAGCCGCCCACAAAGTTTACACCCACCTTTTTACCGGCGGCATCCAGAGTTTTTGCAAACTCCACAGGGTCGGCATCCGGGCAGGCACCCAGCAGCATGGCGATGGGTGTGACACTGATGCGCTTGTTGATGATGGGAATACCGTACTCGGCACTGATATGCTCCACCGTGGGCACAAGGTTTGCGGCCTTGGTGGTGATCTTGTTATAGATGTTCTCGCACGCCTTCTTCGGGTCCGGGTCGATGCAGTCCAGCAGGCTGATGCCCATGGTGACGGTGCGCACGTCCAGATTGTCCTGAGTGAACATCTCGATGGTCTCGAGGATGTCACCGGTATTAAACATACTCATAGCTGTGTACTCCCTCCATCAGATGGTGTGCATGGCATCAAAAACTTCCTGACGGGTAACATTGATCTGCATGCCCATCTCGGCAGCCAGCGCGTCGGTGCGCTTGTGCAGCTCTTCGTGGCTCACATTGCAGTTGCTGATATCCACCAGCATGATCATGGCGAACATGCCCTGCAGGATGCTCTGGGTCACGTCCTCGATATTGATGTTCAGTTCGGTGCACAGACCAGCGACCTTGGCAACAACGCCTACGGTATCGTGACCAATGACGGTAATGAATGCTTTCATCGTTTCCACCCTCGTTTTCCTTTTGATGAACGGTGCCGCAAGCGTTCCGGCACACTCTTACTTTTCCAGTATAGCAGATTTGGCAAAATTTGAACACACTTTTTGTAAAAAAGAACAGACACGAGGGGAAAAAGACATTCTATCCCAAAAATTGGGTGCAATCTTTTACGGCTTGTGCTATACTTATAGATAATTTATTTCCCGATTACGGGCTGAGAAGGAGCAAAATACTATGGAACAGCTTTTGAAGATCCTGGAAGACAATGCGCGGCTGCCCATTGAGGATATCGCCACGATGCTGAATAAATCCCCCGCCGAGGTGGCGGCCATGATCGATCTGGCCCGGGCGCAGGGCATCATCAAGGGCTACAAGACCCTTGTGGACTGGGAAAAGGCCGGTGTGAACCGTGTGGAGGCCGTCATCGAGCTGAACGTCAGCCCCAAGAAGAGCCGCGGCTTTGACGAGATCGCAGCCACCATTGCCGCCTTTGACGAGGTGGAGAGCGTGCTGCTGATGAGCGGCGGCTACGACCTGCAGCTGGTGATCAAGGGCCAGACCTTCCAGGAGATCGCCCTGTTCGTGGCAAAGCGCCTTTCTCCGCTGGACGATGTGCTGTCCACCGCCACCCATTTTGTGCTGCGCACCTATAAAAAAGAGGGCCGCCTATATCAGGACGAAGAAATCGATGAAAGAGAGTGCACGGTGCTGTGATGGACTACGATAAATTGATCGCGCCTGCCGCTGAGGCCATGCGCCCCTCCGGCATCCGCAAATTTTTCGATCTGGCTGCCGAAATGCCCGAGTGCATCAGTCTGGGCGTGGGCGAGCCGGACTTTAAAACGCCATGGGCCGTGCGCGAAGCCGGCATCGAGAGTCTGGAGCATGGCCGCACCCGCTACACCTCCAACGCAGGCCTGAAGGAGCTGCGCGCCGAGGTGGCAAAGTATCTGGAGCGCCGCATGGGCCTGCACTACGACCCGCTGCACGAGGTGCTCATCACGGTGGGCGGCAGCGAAGCCATTGATATGTGCATCCGCACGCTGGTGCAGCCCGGGGACGAGGTCATCATCCCGGAGCCCTGCTTTGTGTGCTACGAGCCCATCACCACCCTGTCCGGCGGTGTGCCGGTGCATGTGGCCTGCCGTCAGGAGGACGAGTTCCGCCTGCGTGCCGATGCGCTGAAAGCAGCCATCACCCCCAAGACAAAGCTGCTCATCATGCCGTTCCCCAACAACCCCACCGGTGCGGTGATGGAGCGCGAGGATCTGGAAGCTGTAGCTGAGGTGCTGCGCGGTACCAACATCATGGTGCTCTCCGATGAAATTTATGCAGAGCTGAACTATGGCCTGCGGCCTCATGTTTCCATTGCCACCCTGCCCGGCATGGCCGAGCGCACCATCGTGGTGAACGGCTTCTCCAAGACTTACGCCATGACCGGTTGGCGTCTGGGCTATGCCTGCGGCCCGGCACCCATCATCCGGATCATGACCAAGATCCACCAGAGCGCCATCATGAGCGCTCCCACCACCAGCCAGTACGCCGCCATCACTGCCCTGAAGGAGTGCGACGGCGAGATCGACCGCATGCGCGACGAGTACAATATGCGCCGCCGCCTTGTGGTGAAGTCCTTTAACGATATGGGCCTGACCTGCTTTGAGCCGCGCGGTGCGTTCTACGCCTTCCCCTGCATCAAGAGCACGGGCATGAGCAGTCAGGATTTCTGCACGAAGCTGCTGGAACAGAAGCATGTGGCCATCATCCCCGGCGATGCCTTTGGCGCTTCCGGCGAAGCTACGCCCGCATTTCCTACGCCTACAGCGTGGAGCATCTGAAGGAAGCGCTCCGGCGCATCCGGGAATTCCTGCAGGAAAACGGCATCTATCACGGCATCTGAGGAGGAACAAATGGCAAGGCTGAACTGCGTGACCGTTCTGGCCCCCGCAAAGCTCAATCTGGCGCTGGACGTGGTGGGCCTTCTGCCGGGCGGCTACCATGATCTGGACATGACCATGCAGGCCATTACCCTGTACGAGCGGGTGGTGCTGCGCCGCAGCCCCTACCTGAACCTGCGTCTGCCGGGCAGTCTGGTGGCCCCCAATAACAAAAACACTGCCATCAAGCAGCGCTGGCCTTTTTTGACTACACCGGCCTTCTGGCGGGCGTGGACATCACCATCTATAAAATACCCCGGTGCGGGCAGGCATGGCAGGTGGCAGCGCCGACGCTGCCGCTGTTCTGGTGGGCATGAACGAGCTGTACGGTGCGCACCTTTCCATGAGTGAGCTGTGCGCGCTGGGCGCAAAGATCGGTGCGGATGTGCCTTTGCCCTGATGGGCGGCACCTGCCGGGTGCAGGGTGTGGGCGATTTTCTCAAGGCGCTGCCGCCGGTGCCGGAGTGCTGGTTCACGGTGGTGATGCCGGACTACGGCGTTTCCACCCCGGAGGCCTTTGCGGCCTATGACCGGGTGGGCAGCAGCATTCACCCGGACTGCGGAGCGCAGGAAGCAGCTATCCGTGCCGGAGATCTGGATGCCCTTTGTGCCGCCGCCGGCAATGCGCTGGAAGAGTGCAGCGGAGCAAAGGATACCGGGGCCATCAAGGCCCTGCTGCGGGAGCATGGCGCTGTCACCGCCCTGATGACCGGCAGCGGTGCGGCGGTGTTCGGCGTATTCCGGGACGAAGGGGCCGCACGGGCTGCTGCACAGGCCGCAAAGCGGCGCTGGAAGCAGGTGTACGTGGCGCAGCCTGACCGCGGCGGCGCACGGGTGAGCCGATAAAAATGCATAGACCTCCTTCCTGCGGGGCATACTGCCCGCAAGGGAAGGAGGTCTTTTTTGTGCAGACCTTTTATAAAATCTGCCTGATCCTGTTGATCGTGGGCGGCATCAACTGGGGCCTTGTGGGGCTGTTCCAATTCGATTTTGTGGGCTGGCTGCTGGGCGGCAGCGCATCCATCTGGTCGCGCATCGTGTTCACGCTGGTGGGCATCGCAGCCCTGTGCGGCATCCCGGGGCTGTTTTCGGATGAAACGGATGAATGACCCTCTCAGTCAATGCCTACGGCATTGCCAGCTCCCCCGAAAGGGGGAGCTTTATTGTGCCTGTCCTCCAGAAGTAAAAAAGCTCTCCCTTCGGGAGAGCTGGCGCGTCAGCGCCTGAGAGGGTCAATGACAGGTGCTTTTGCTTGTTGACTCAATTACTGCTTCCGTCAAGATCATCCAGCCTACCAGATCCGGCAGGGTGAGCGTCTCGTCGGAGCAGTGGGGGTGTGCACGCCGCTGGTCCTCGGCCATGGTGCGCACCACCTCGCGGGTGATCTCACGGATGGCGGCGCAGTCCTCCGGCAGGTCGGTCTGGCTGCGGCCGGAGTGGGTAAACAGGATCTTACCCATGTGGCCCACCACCAGCGTCAGCGGCAGCTGCTGCGGAGCATTGCTGTTGTAGCGGTAGCCCTGCTCTTTGGCCGCTTTGTAGATGCGCTGGGCCGCAAAGCTCCAGCTCAGGATGCCGCGGGCCTGTTCTACGCCAAGGTAGCCGTACAGCACCCCCGGCGCGTCGCAGATGAGGGTGAAGGGAAACTCGGCCCCCTGCGTGGCTTTTGCCACCATGCGGGGAGAGGAACGCACCACGCAGGCCAGCCGCACGCCGCGCAGTCTGGGCAGGGTCTGCAGGTAGCGGGTCAGGTATTCCCGCGTGACAGGGTGGTCAAAGGCAGGCAGGAAGATCATGACAAGAGGGTGCTCCCCTTCGCACAGCTTGTAAAAATCATTGCCCGGTGTGGTGGGGGTATCAAAGGTAAAACGGGGGATAGAGGTGCCCACCAGATGTTCTGACTTCATGCCGCAATGCACATCCTTTCAAGATAATAAAAAAATCCACACACTGCATCTCTGCAGAAAGTGCAGAGGACAGAGGTGGATGGATTGCTATAAAAAGATCCCGCCCGGTCGTCTGCGGTCAATCAAACCTACCTTACGGACAGGTGGGTGCCTGTCTCCGGGTTCGCGCTTCCTCATCGAGCCTTCATGGTCGCCCCATGACGGGGAGGTCTGCAATCCACCGGGGAACTCCAAGCTCCCGTTGAATGATTAGTAGGATCATATAAACCGCAACAAATCGAGCCGGGCAGGAAGTTTTGCCGGGTAATTTGTCTGGAATTATTCTTCGATGTCGTACTCGTCGCTCAGGCGCTCTTCAAACAGCTTGCCCAGCTCCAGCAGCAGCTCGTCGTCGTCCACGACATCCAGATACTCGCCTTCATCGTCTTCGCCGACGCTCAGGATGACCAGCTGAGCGTTCTCAGCCTCTTCCTCGGTCTCAGCGTATTCCACAGCAGCCAGATAATGCACGCCCTTGTAGTCCAGTGCATCGATCACCTCAAATGTGATCTCGTTGCCGTCCTCATCCTCCAGGGTCATCAGGTCGGGCTGATCTTCTTCGGTATTAGGGTTCTTGATTTCGTCAGACATAGATATTGTCTCCTGTATCGTGTCATAAAACGGGCTGTTTGTGCGCCGCCCGCTTGGCCTGCATATAGTGTAGCGTTTTTTTGCCTGCTCGTCAAGATGCTTTTTCGCACAGAAATTGTGCGGCAAATTTTCACGCATTTGCTCTCGCACTCTGCGGCAGAATATGATATACTATCCTCTGAATCTTCTGTGCACGGTGTGTCGTGCAGGTTACTATAGAGTATGGAGCGTGGGCGGAAATGATGCATAAAAAAAGATGGGCGGCGTTTGTGCTGGCAGCGGCGCTGGTGCTGACGGGCTGCAGTGCCGGGAGCTTTCTGCACTTTGGCAAAGGCAGCGGCGGCAGTACAGCCAGAAAATCGACCGCCCGGCAGTGGAATCGGCAGAGCTGCAGTTTGCCCACCCTGCGGCGGGGGACACCATTGCGGTGTTCGATACTTCGGCAGGCGTGTTCAAGGCGGTGCTTTTCCCGGACAAGGCCCCGCAGGCCTATGATAACTTTGCAGGCCTTGTGCAGGCAGGCTACTACAACGGCCTGACCTTCTCCCGCGTGGAGAGCGGCTTTGTGGTGGAAGCCGGGCAGGGGGCCGACGGCAGGGGCAACACCATCTGGAACGGCAGCCGCTACCCGGCTGAGACCACCGACAGCCTGCACCATTATTCCGGTGCCCTGTGCATGGGCACGGATGCTTCCGGCGAGTGCGCCAGCGTTTTTACGTGATGCAGACGCTGCCGGGAGACCAGTCGGTGACGCAGGAGCTTGTGGACCAGATGAACAGCGCCGGCTACCGCGCGGAGGTGGTTTCGGCCTATCAGACCGCCGGCGGCGCGCCTTATCTTGACTACACCGATACCGTGCTGGGGCAGGTGTACGAGGGCATGGACGTGGTGGATGCCATCGGCCAGACCGCCGTGGACGAAAACCAGAAGCCCCGTGAGGACATCACCATCAACAGCGTGAGCATCGAGACCTATCAGTGAATCAAAAGGCACCCGCAGCATTCAAAACTGCGGGTGCCTTTTTTATAACTCCTTCAGTCGCCTGCGGCGACAGCTCCCTCAAAGAGGGAGCCCTTGGCAGTGCGGCAAAGTTTTCCTTTTCGCCAGAGCCTCCCTCAATGAGAAAGACTTCCCCCGGCCGGGGGAAGATGTCACGCAAGTGACAAAAAGGGGAGCAGTGGCATCGCGCCAGCGATGACGGAAGGAGTTGAATCAAATCTCCCCCGGATGTTCCTTCCGCCATGCAAGGTAGTCATCCAGAATGACGGTAGCGCTGACCGAATCCAGGATCTCCTTGCGCTTTGTGCCAAAGGTGCAGCTCTCGTCCAGAATGTCGGCGGCGGCGCAGGTGGTCTGGCGCTCGTCCCACATGCGCACCGGCAGGCCGCTCCAGATCTCGACCGTCTTTGCCAGCTTGCGGCTTTTGATGGCGCGTTCGCCCTCGGTACCATCCATGTTCAGCGGCAGGCCGATCACGATCAGCTCGGCTCCGATCTCCTTGGCCACTTCGCACACCCGTGCCGCCACCTTGTTGCGGGCTTTCAGGGTGATCTGCGGGGTGATGGCCGTTGTAAGGAACTCGGTGCGGTCACAGGTGGCAAGGCCGGTGCGGCTGTCGCCGTAGTCAACAGCTAAAATTTTCATACAGGCTTCCTCTCTTGTGTGGAAAAGTTTGTCGGTCCAAGTGTACCACGCTGCAGGCTAAAAGGTAGAGAATCACACTTTTTTTGAGAGGATTTTCGTGTTACAATAAACACAGATCGTTTTTTTAGGAGGAAGTGCCCCATGCTCAAACTGGTTTTAGGCGGCTCCGGCAGCGGCAAAACGACGCTGCTCTATTCCCGCATCCGTGCCCGGGCCGAACAGGGCCGGCGCAGCATCCTTCTGGTGCCGGAACAGTTCACTTCCAGCACGGAGGGCCGCATCTACCGGGAACTGGGCGATGCTCTTTCCGGCATGGTGGAAAGCTTTTCCTTTACCAGTCTGGCCGAGCGCATCCTCTCTGCCGAGGGCGGCGCGGCGGTGCAGACCCTTTCGGACGCGGGCCGCGCCGTGCTGGTGCGCCGCGCGCTGGAAGAGCTGCAGGATCATGTGCATTACTACTACCGCCACCGCCGCAGTGCGGCCTTCTGCCAGATGGCGGCCCAGACCATCGACGAGCTGAAAAGTGCCGGCCTTTCCGGCGCACAGCTGGCAGAGCTTGCGCCGGACTGCGGGCCGGAAAGCGGCAAGCTGAGCGAGCTGGCACTGATTTTTCAGGGGTACGAAACGCTGCTGGCGGGCACTGGCATGGACCCCGCGACCGGCTGGAGCTGGCGGCTGACCGGCTGGAAGCCGCTCTTGCCCGGGGCGAACTGCCGGACTTTCTGCGGGAGCGGGAAGTGTTCATTGACGAGTTCGATACCTTCAACGCACCCAAAAAGCGGCTGATGGGCGCGATGCTGGCGGCGCTGCCCACCGTCACGGTGGCCCTGTGCGACGACGGTGCGCCCATGGTGCCGGGGGATATGGGGCTTTTTTCCGGCGCAAAGCAGGTGGCCGCACAGCTGCGGCAGCTGGCCCGCAAAAACGGTGCTGATGCGGCAGTGCCGGAGCTGCTGCGCCGCGACCTGCGCCATAAGGATGCGCCCGCCTTGCGGCTGTGACAGAGCTTTTGGAGACTGGCACCTGTGAGGTGCCGCCCGCTGCGCCGGAGGTGCGGCTGTTTGCCGCTGCCAGCCGGGAAGAGGAAGCCCGCTGCACCGCTGCGGCCATCCGCCGCCTGATGCGGCAGGGCGTGCGCTGCGGCAAAATGGCCGTGGTCTGCCGCAATATCCCGGATTACCGTGCGGCCATCCGGTACGAGTTCCGCATGGCAGATATCCCGCTTTACTGCGATGAACCCACCACCCCGGAGTTCAGCGCCCCGGCTACGGCGGTGCGTGCACTGCTGGCACTGCTGCGCGGTGCGGACATGACCGAAAACCTGACCATTCTTGCCAAGACCGGCCTGTGCGCTCTGACCGAGCCGCAGGTCTGCGCGCTGGAAAACTATGCCTATACCTGGTCACCCAATGCGGCGGCATGGCGCACAAAATTTGAGAAAAGCCCCAAGGGCTTCGGCGAAAATGAACTGTCCGATGAGGATGCAAAAACGCTGGAGGATGCCGAGACTGCCCGCCAGCTGCTGGTAACAGCCGTGGACGAACTGCGCAGCAAGGTGCGGGGCGGCAGCGCCGAACAGATCAGCCGGGAACTGTATTTCTGCCTGAAAAAGCTGGGTGCAGAAGAGCAGCAGGCAGCGCTGGTGGAAGCCGTCCGCACTGCCCGGGGCATCCCGGCGGCAGAGGAAGCGGCCCGCGAGTGGAACGTGGTGATGCAGCTGCTCAATGAGATGGCCCACCTGCTGGGCGGGCAGGGTGTGACCTTTGCAGAATATGAGGACCTGTTCAGCCTGCTGCTGCGCTCTTCGGACCTTGGGCACATCCCGCAGACGCTGGATGCCGTGGTGCTGGCAAGCGCGGGCAAAATGCGTCTGGACGCGCCGGACTATGTGTTCGTGCTGGGCCTTGCGGAGGGCGAATTTCCCTGTGCACCGTCCGAGACGGGCCTTCTGACCCACGCCGACCGCGATGTTCTGATGGCAAAGCAGATCGATCTGCCGGACTGCTTTGAGAACCGCGTGGTGCGCGAGCAGGTGTGCGTTTACAAAGCCCTCACCGCACCGGCAAAGGGGTTGTGGCTCAGCTGGCCCAAGGGGCAGGGCAAGACCCTGTGCGCAGCGCTGGAACCCATCGTGGAGGCCCTGCACCCGGCGGCACCGGAGCTGGAGCTTCCCGACCTTGCAGCCACCCCCGCCGATGCACTGGATACGCTGGGCGGCTGGCCGCTGACCGACACGGAACGCGCCAGCCTGACTGAGGCGCTGCGTCTGCCGCAGACGGATGCGCCCCGGGGCCTTGCTCTGCTGCGCCGCATGGAGGAGGACCCGCCCCGGCAGGTGAACAACCTGTCCGCGTTGAGCGGCCTGCTGGGGCAGCGGCTGCGCATCTCGCCCAGCCAGCTGGAAAAATACTATACCTGCCGTTACGGCTATTTTTTGCAGTATGTGCTGGGCCTGAAGCCCCGCAGACGGGCCGAGCTTTCTGCCGACCAGAGCGGCACCCTGATGCACTGGGTGCTGCAGATGGCGCTGGACCCGCACCCGGATGCGGATAATCCCTGCGCCGGGCTGGCCCCATTTCTGGAGCTGGACGATGATGCCATGGCAGAGCTTGCCAGCCTGCTGGTGGATAAATATGCAAAGCGTTATCTGCCGGAGGATACGGCCCGGTTCGCCTATCTGCTCTCGCGGCTCAAAAAAAGCATGACAAGCCTTTTGTGCTACCTGCGGGACGAACAGAAGCAGTCCTGCTTCCACCCGGCAGCCTGTGAGCTGCGCATCGGCTCCGGGGAGGACGCCGTGCCCGGGCAGGTGTATCATCTCTCGGACGGGCGCACCGTGCAGCTGGTGGGCACGGTGGATCGTGCCGACGAGTGGGTGGAGGAAAACGGCACCCGCTGGGTGCGGGTGGTGGACTATAAGACCGGCACCAAAAAACTGAACCTGAAAGAGGTATACTGCGGGCTGGACTGCCAGATGCTTTTGTATCTGTTCAGCCTGACGCGGGATAAGAGCGGCCGCTTTACCGGTGCGGAACCGGCAGGCGTGCTGTATCTGCTGGCAGACCCGGCCCCCAAGACCACCAACCGCCAGCAGGCACAGCAGGACGTGCAGTACGAGCTGGACGGCCTTGTGAGGGACGAGCAGAAGGTGTTCGATGCCATGGATGCGGATGAGACGGGCCGCTACCTGCCCTTTGGCTACCGCAACGGTGTACCCAGCCCCGGCCAGAAGGATAAGCGTGCCGATATTGCAAAGCTCAACCGCATCCAGCTGCATCTGGATGATCTTGTCACCCAGATGGGCCAGCAGCTTTACGATGGCAGATCGCTGCAGAACCGCTGGTGGCCGGGGCGGGCAGGAACCC
>ENA-OQEX01000278-OQEX01000278.1-human-gut-metagenome-genome-assembly--contig:-NODE-278-length-29629-cov-6.646736_pt1 | contig 29629 bp, 37 predicted proteins | sample MGYA00242802_ERZ504649 | MGnify/ENA primary metagenome ERZ504649 (study PRJEB26092, sample SAMD00036194) | human gut metagenome | host: Homo sapiens | study: EMG produced TPA metagenomics assembly of...
TGGGGCGTCACAGATTATTCTGACATTAGTAACGTAACGGTTGATGACCAGAAAATTGATGAGGTACATGAACTTGATGTGGACGGCAAGACTTATTATCTCTGGATAATAAATGATTTGAAGACACGAAACAAGGCATCCGAAGTCCGGATAGAGTCTGTTGACAAGACCACCCAAAACCGATAAAATTACACCTATCAAGGCACACTTATGGAAACATAAGGTCGCAAAGCCAGAGTCTAAAACAGTTACACGATGTAATGGCAGATCGGCTGCATCATTCACGGAAAGTGGATGATGCAGCCGTTGTTTTTTTGAAGAAGTCGCTATAAGCAGGCAGCCGTAGTGAGGCAAATATAGAGAACATACAAAGCAGAATCTTGAAAATCAAAAGGAAGAGGAAAAGACAGAATGCAGGGTATTTTTTGATGTAACAAGTGATACTTTAAAATGTATGATTATTGATGAAGCTATAGGCCTTTCAGCAGTAATAATAAATGAAACCGTAGGAGATAAGATTAACAAGGCTAACGCAGCAATAAATTATTTGAATGACTTAAATGCAGCATGCCTGCGTTTGAAAAGATATACAAAAAATATAATAAATAATAGTTGATTATAACGAATAAAAAATACACAAATGCCGAAAATTGTCTAAAATTGTACAGTTTTCGGCATTTTCAATGTATACTTTTAACAAAATCCGTGGAAAAGCGCTCCGTGTGACCGTTGTGTGACCAAAGAGGTGTATAATCTTATTCAAGAGGAAAACGTATAAATAAAATATGAGGATAAGAACGCGTGCTTTGGGATAATGAGCCGGAATATAATAGATTGTCACAGAGCATACATAGGGACGAAAATGGAATTAAAGCCAGAAGCATTTAAAGGGAAAATGTTTAAGGTAAATGAACGGAAAATTTTTTTTGAAAAAATTAAAAAAATACTTGCATTATTCGTTTGACCATGATATTATAATACACGGTTCGTTGGTCAAGCGGTTAAGACGCCGCCCTCTCACGGCGGAAACACGGGTTCGATTCCCGTACGGACTGCTAAGTATTTAAAGTCGGTACATTCATGGAAACATGATGTACCGGCTTTTTCGTTGTATATATTCATATGAGGCAGAGCTATTTATTAGCAGCTGCAGCTACTGCATGCTTTTATTATAAAAGTATGGTATAACATGAAAATTTCTCAATAAGGAAATCTGCCCTTGCAATATACCCTGCCGGGTATATAATACTCTTGAAGACAGATACCCATAAGGGGTATAGTTAGACATGTACAACAAATGTGGAATGAAGAAAGAAGGGAGGCACCCATGGCAGAAAAAGAAACCAAATGCTGTTGCTGCAACCGCAAAAAAGAGCGGTCAGAGAAGGAATATAAGGATCTCATCAACAGACTTAGCCGTATAGAGGGGCAGATCCGTGGAATCAAGCGTATGCTGGATGAGGATTGCTACTGCCCTGACATCATCACACAGGTGGCGGCTGCAAACGCTGCACTAAACAGCTTCAATAAAGTCCTTTTGGCCAATCATATAAAGACGTGTGTGGCAGATGACATAAGAGACGGCAAGGATGAGACAATAGATGAGCTTTTGAACACACTGCAGAAGCTTATGAAGTAGTATTATAAGAAGGCGGGTATAAAAATGAGTACAATAATCACAATATTAATAATAGCAATAATTGCCGCACTGGTGATTGTGGGCTTAAAGGAGACTATTAAGCATTCAAAGGGCGAGGGCGCCTGCTGTGGCGGTGGAGCCATGAAGGAGGACGAGGAAGCCACAGTACAGCTTACAGGAGAGATAGTCACGAGAGCAGATGTGCACATAGACGGAATGCACTGCATGAACTGCAAGAACTCAGTCACACGCTCGCTGCAGAAGATGAGCGGAGTATCGGCGGCTGTGGATTTAAAACATGGCGTGGCACATGTTGAGGCAGCCAGAGAGCTGAGCGATGAGGAGATCACATTTGCCATCGAAAGACTGGATTTCAAGGTGACAGGAATTGAGAGATTTTAGAAAAGGCTTCTGAATAGTTAGATTCGAATAGTAGAAAGAAGGAAATACAGACAGTATGAAGCAATATACAGTTACAGGAATGAGCTGTGCGGCATGCTCTGCCAGAGTGGAAAAGGCGGTCTCTAAGGTTGATGGTGTGACGAGCTGCTCTGTCAGCCTTTTGACCAACTCGATGGGAGTCGAGGGAAGCGCGACAGATGCGCAGATAGTGGAGGCAGTAGAGCAGGCGGGCTATGGAGCGAGTCCCAAAGGCACAGCAACAGAATCAGAAAATGGCAAAGCGAATAACAGCTTAGAGCAGCTAAAGGCAGCGCAGGATGCGCTTGTAGACAGGGAGACACCGAAGCTGCGCAACAGGCTTATAGCATCGCTCATATTCTTAGTTGTTCTCATGTATTTTCCATGGGACATATGATGTGGGGCTGGCCGTTGCCTGAGTTTTCAATGGAAACCTTGTGGCTATGGGGCTTTTGCAGCTTCTGCTTACAGTGGCGGTAATGGTCATAAACCAGAAGTTTTTTATCAGTGGCTTTAAGGGATTGATTCACGGCGCTCCCAACATGGATACGCTTGTTGCGCTTGGCTCTGCAGCATCGTTTGGATACAGCGTGTATGCACTTTTTGCCATGACAGCTGCGCAGGTGAATGGCGATATGGATGCGGTCATGTCATATATGCATGAGTTTTACTTTGAGTCGGCTGCATGATCCTGGCACTGATTACTGTCGGAAAAATGCTTGAAGCGCACTCAAAGGGCAAAACAACAGACGCTTTGAAGAGCCTGATGCAGCTTGCCCCAAAGACAGCAACCGTTGTAAGGGATGGCGTGGAGCAGGAAATTTCTGTGGATGCAGTGAAAAAGGGCGATATTTTCGTGGTCAGACCGGGGGAAAATATCCCTGTGGACGGTGAAATAATAGATGGAACAACCGCTGTCAACGAATCGGCACTCACAGGAGAGAGCATCCCTGTGGATAAGCAGCCGAAAGATGCAGTAAGCGCTGCCACAGTGAACCAGTCAGGCTTTATAAAATGCCGCGCAACCAGAGTAGGCGAAGACACCACGCTCTCACAGATTATACAGATGGTGTCTGATGCCGCAGCGACAAAGGCACCTATTGCAAAAATCGCTGACAGGGTATCGGGAGTATTTGTGCCGGCGGTTATTACAATTGCAGTCATTACAATAATAGCCTGGCTTATAGCCGGTGAGACCGTGGGCTTTGCGCTTGCCAGAGGCATTTCGGTGCTCGTGATAAGCTGTCCGTGTGCACTTGGACTGGCAACTCCTGTTGCGATAATGGTAGGAAATGGCAAGGGCGCAAAGAGCGGTATACTCTTCAAGACAGCGGCAAGCCTTGAGGCAACAGGACGCACACAGATTGTGGCTCTTGATAAGACAGGCACCATAACAAGCGGTGAGCCGAAGGTGACGGATATCGTGCCGGATGAGACATTTTTTGAGGGAACCGGCAATAATGACGGAAAGCTTCTTGCAATAGCCGCATCAGTCGAGGCCAAGAGCGAGCATCCGCTTGCAAAAGCCATTATGGAGCGCGCTAAAACGGATGAAATTGCTGTTGCAGAGGTGACAGATTTTAGCGCTGTTGTGGGAAATGGTCTGACTGCAACACTTGCAGGCAAAATGATAAAAGCAGGAAATCTTGCTTTTGTCAGCAAATTCGTAAAAGTGTCAGATGATATGCGCGCGAAAGCTGTCGAATTTTCAAAGGAAGGAAAAACTCCTCTGTTCTTTGCCGCGGATGACAGGCTTTGCGGTATCATAGCCGTTGCAGATACAATAAAGGAGGACAGTCCGGAAGCTGTCAGACAGCTTAAAAATATGGGTATCAGAGTTGTTATGCTCACCGGTGACAACGAGCAGACTGCCAATGCTATTGGAAAGCAGGCGGGAGTGGACGAAGTCATCGCAGGTGTGCTTCCGGATGGTAAGGAGGCTGTCATAAGGAAGCTAAAAAAACAGGGCAGGGTAGCCATGGTTGGTGACGGAATCAATGATGCACCGGCGCTCACACGTGCGGATATGGGAATTGCAATCGGCGCGGGAAGTGATGTGGCAATAGATGCAGCGGATGTTGTTCTGATGAAGAGCCGCCTGATAGATGTACCGGCAGCAGTGCGGTTAAGCCGTGCTACATTGACAAATATACACGAAAATCTGTTCTGGGCATTTTTCTATAATGTAATAGGTATTCCACTTGCGGCCGGTTTGTGGTATCCTTTATTAGGATGGAAGCTCAATCCGATGTTTGGAGCGGCGGCGATGAGCCTGTCGAGCTTCTGCGTTGTTACCAATGCCCTGCGGCTGAATCTGTGCAGGGTGTATGATCCTAAGCATGACAGAAAAGCAACACCAGATAGAAAAAACAAAACAAATAAACCAAATGAAAGTGAGGAAAAATCAATGACAAAGACAATGAATATCGAAGGAATGATGTGCGGCCACTGCGAGGCAAGAGTAAAGAAGGCACTCGAGGCGCTTGATGCAGTTAGTGAGGCAGCAGTAAGCCATGAGAGCGGAACTGCAGTAGTGACATTAAGCTCTGACATTTCCGATGAGAAATTAAAGGAGACTGTAGAGGCTGAGGACTACAAGGTTACATCAATTCAGTAATCAGTCAGACAGTATAACAATATGAAGAAATATATAGCATTGGTATTGGCTGCAGTGCTGGTGCTTGGGATTTTTACAGGATGTGGTAACAAGGGCAACAAGGAGACAGAATCACAGACAGATGAGAAAGCCACTGAGTCGGTGAATTCTGCAGAAAATAATACTGAGGACAGTACGCAAAACAGTACAGAAAATCAGAATGTGGCTGGCACAGAGCAGCTCACCACAGAAAACGGACAGGAGAGCTCAGTTCTTGCCTGTCCGTCAGTAAACGGTAAGCTGCATGTGGAGGGCAGCAAGCTCGTTGATCAAAATAACAACGAGGTGCAGCTTCGCGGAGTCAGCACGCATGGTCTTGCGTGGTATCCACAGTATGTGACCAATGATTGCTTTGCCACGCTGAAAAGCTTTGGAGCAAACGTGGTAAGGCTTGCCATGTACACCTACGAAAGCGGCGGCTATTGCACAGACGGTGACAGGCAGCAGCTTGAGACACTTGTGCAAAACGGAGTGCAGTTTGCGTTCAACAATGATATGTATGTCATCATCGACTGGCATGTGTTAAACGATGGCAATCCAAACCGCTACAGTGATGTGGCAAAGACATTTTTTGCCAAAATGGCACAGCAGTATGCCTCGTACAACAACGTGATTTACGAGATTTGTAATGAGCCGTGCAAAGGTGCGACCTGGGGCGATGTGAAGTTTTACGCCAGCGAGGTCATTCCATCAATCAGAAGCTACGACAAGGATGCGGTCATACTGATAGGCACACCTAACTGGAGCCAGGATGTGGATGAGGCAGTCAAGGACCCGGTCACAGGCTATGACAATATCATGTACACACTGCATTTCTATGCCGCAACCCACAAGGAGGACTTGCAGAACAAGCTAAAATCGGCGGCAGACGCCGGACTTCCGATATTTGTATCGGAGTTTGGCATCTGTAGCGCCGACGGAAATGGTCAGGTGGACATAGATTCCGCAAACAACTGGATCAGCCTGCTCGACAGCTACGGCATCAGCTATGTGTGCTGGAATCTGTCAAATAAGGACGAAAAATCAGCGCTTCTAACCACTGCCTGCGATAAGACAAGCGGCTTTACCTATGAGGATCTAAGCGATGAGGGCAAGTGGCTGTACGGTGTGCTCACAAGTCATGTGACACAGTAAACATCCGGAACATGAAAATATCCGGAGGTAATCGGCTGTATGACGAGCTGCTGAATTATGTGACACAGGTCTTGAATTGGCGAAAAGCCTCAGATGCGCGAAAAGCTGTGCACATGGCAATGCAGGGATAGAAGCATCCATGCACTCAGCCGGCATGCACATGAGGCAGATGTAGATACTTCTCTCTGGTGGCAAGTCCGCCGCGGATATGGCGCTCGGACTTGTTGATATCGAGAATGTGACGCGCTTTTGCGGCAAGCTCCGGGTCAATGCGAAGCAGCCTGTCAGCATCCGTGATATCCTTGTGCACAGTGGATTTGCTGATGCCAAACTGCTTTGCAGCCTGACGCACCGTGGCATTGTTTTCAACTATGTAGTTGGCGATTTCCACCGCCCTTGTCTCAATATATGATTTCAAAAAATACTCCTGCATATTCTGTTGTTACAGTTTATGCGGGAGTATTTTTAATATTACACACAGGTTGTAATTCTATTTACGTTTTTCGTAATATAATAAGAAAACAGTTTCTTAACCGCAGGAAAGCGGTATCTTAAGTGAATTAAGCGTATGCGGATGCGATGAGCTCAATACATTTATCGTATCCAAGCACAGAGCTGTTTAGCACCAGGTCATAATTTTTTCTGTTGCCCCACTCCTTGTCGGTGAAGTATCGGTAATTTACCGAGCGCTTCTTATCGACATCCTTTAGCAGCTTTTTGACCTCGTCATCGCTCTTATGGTAGAGCTTTTTTATTCTTGCAGCCTTCTCAGGCTTATTTCCCTCTATAAAAACATTCAGCACATCATCCCTGTCAGAAAGAATGTAGTCTGCGCAACGTCCTACAATAACGCATGGCTCTTTTTGCGCAATATCCTTGATGAGTTTCTGCTGAATATTGAAAATCTGGTCGGAAAGAGAAACTCCTGTGATGTCGCGCCCCACAAATGCATACGAAAAAATACTTCCGGCAGGTGCATATTCGCCTTGGTTTGCGACAATCTGCTCAGAGATACCGAGCTCCTTTGCCACATGCTCAATTATTTTTTATCGTAAAACTCAATGCCGCATTTTTGAGCAATCTGCTCGCCGATAAAGCGACCGCCACTGCCAAACTCTCGGCTTATAGTGATTATTTTAAAACTCATGATGAAACCTCCCAGCCTATAAAAGTGTTTATAATTCATTATAACGTAATTGCACATAAAATCAAAACAGAAATTTATTAAAATCGCTTGCAGATAAGCACTCCGTAATCTATAATGACATAAGAAAACATGTTGCTTTTACGTAATCAATGAGATGGCAGCAGATAACATATGTTATGTTTTTGTTATTGTTTACACCACAGTGTGGCAAACAGCAATTACGTGACGTTTCAAAGATTGTAAAACAGCAGCATAGCGAATAAACAATTAGGAGGAAAACATGGATCAGGAAAAGGTCATAGTCATAGACTTTGGTGGTCAGTACAATCAGCTTGTTGCGCGCCGTGTCCGCGAGTGCAACGTGTACTGTGAGATTTACTCATACAAAATAGACATTGAGAAAATCAAAGAAATGAATCCAAAGGGCATCATCCTTACAGGAGGTCCAAACAGCTGTTATGAAGAGGATTCTCCATCATACCGGAAAGAGCTGTTTGAGCTGGGAATACCGGTGCTTGGCATCTGCTACGGTGCACAGCTTATGATGCATAAATTAGGCGGAAAGGTAATCACACCGGAGGTTGGAGAGTATGGAAAGACAGAAATCACATATTCTGCAAACGGCGTGATGTTCAAGGATCTGCCATCAGAATCAGTATGCTGGATGAGTCATTTCGACAGAATTGCAGAGGCTGCACCGGGCTTTGAAGTAGTTGCGCACACTGCAGACTGTCCAATAGCCGCAACACAGAATGTTGAGAAGAAATTATATGCAGTACAGTTCCATCCGGAGGTACTTCACACCAAGAACGGAACACAGATGATTTACAATTTCGTCCGTGGCGTATGTGGATGTGCAGGCACATGGAAGATGGATTCATTTGTCAAAAACACAATCGAAGAAATCAGAGAGCAGGTCGGTGACGGCAAAGTGCTCCTTGCACTTTCGGGTGGAGTAGACTCATCAGTACTCGCAGCACTCCTTGCCAAGGCAATCGGCAAGCAGCTCACCTGCGTATTCGTAGACCACGGACTTCTCCGCAAGAACGAGGGCGATGAGGTAGAGGGCGTATTCGGCAAAGGCGGTTCGTTCGACATCAACTTTGTCCGCGTCAACGCACAGGAGCGCTACTACAGCAAGCTTGCAGGCGTCACAGAGCCTGAGCGCAAGCGTAAAATCATCGGTGAGGAATTCATCCGTGTATTCGAGGAAGAAGCTAAGAAAATCGGAAAGGTTGACTTCCTTGCGCAGGGAACCATCTATCCGGACGTAGTGGAGAGTGGACTCGGCGGAGAATCTGCAGTCATCAAATCACACCACAACGTAGGAGGTCTCCCGGAGCATGTCGATTTTAAGGATATCGTGGAGCCACTCAGAAATCTCTTCAAGGACGAGGTACGCAAGGTCGGACTGGAGCTTGGATTACCTGATTATCTCGTATTCCGTCAGCCATTCCCAGGCCCGGGCCTTGGAATCCGTATCATCGGCGAAGTCACAGCCGAAAAGGTACGCATTGTCCAGGATGCAGACTGGATTTACAGAAGCGAAGTGGAAAAGGCAGCAAAAGAGTACAAAGAGGCCCACGGCGAGGAACCATCATGGATGCCAAACCAGTACTTTGCAGCCCTTACCAACATGCGTTCAGTAGGTGTCATGGGTGATGAGAGAACATATGATTATGCCGTTGCAGTACGTGCAGTCCGCACTGTGGACTTCATGACAGCCGAAGCAGCCGAGATACCGTTTGAGGTACTTCAGACAGTGATGAGCAGAATTATAAATGAGGTAAAGGGAGTCAATAGAGTATTCTATGATTTGACCAGTAAGCCACCGGGAACTATTGAGTTTGAATAGTAAACAGAGCTTCATAAATGGCGAAAACAAGCCATTTATGGGGCTTTTTCTTTTATCGTGATACCTATATGATACCTGTTTTGATAGTACCACAGATATTAATGAGTACTAAACAGAAGTGTCATAGGTATTATCTATTATCACATTTCTTTTTATTTTCAAAAATTATCCCAATTATATGAAGCACCAAAAACTGGTGCAAATTAGTGAAAATACACCAGTGGTGTCACTTCCGTAATTTGTGGGTTGGTTATAGAATTTATCTCACAGAAAGTTTTTAACACACAATGTGCCAGTATTGCCACAATGTTACCTGATGACTCCGACAATGTTTGTAGAGACATCTTTATAGGTTTAAGTATGGATTAATTGTACTTAAAGATAAAAAAGTCCGTCAGAGAATATGTTTTGACGAAAAAAGTCCATGAGAGAATATTTAGCAAATTCATGCTTTGAATTAGAATAAGTGATGTAATCAAGAGACAGGGATGCTGCTATGTTTGTAAAAAAAACCGCTATTGTACCTTATCAGAGAAAAAGGGGCGGGTTTGTCCCTTTTAAAATTTAAGACAAGAAAATACAATAGTTGCAACGAGTTATATATAAGTAGCTGCCAATACAAGTGCTTGATACATACCGGTAATTGCCGGGGAGAGGAGGTGAATGCACCATGGAAAAGTTATATTACACAGCAAAAGAGGTTGCTGAGATGCTTGATGTATCGGTATCTCATGCATACAAAGTAATAAGAGAAGCTAACAGGGAATTATCTTCTAAAGGCTTCTATGTCAGAGCCGGCAGAGTCAGCCGTAAGTATCTTGACAGTAAAGTATATGACTTATGTGATAAGACAGCATAAGGGAAAGGAGCAGTTGTATGGCAGCATACAAGGATGAGGCGAGGGGGACATGGTATGTCTCCTTCCACTACAACGATTGGACAGGTAAAAACAAAAGAAAGCTAAAGCGTGGCTTTCGGACGAGAAAGGAGGCATTGGAATACGAGCAGAAGTTTCTGCTGCAGCAGGCAACAAATCTGGATATGAGGTTTGAAGGTTTCTACAAGCTGTATGAGGAAGATTTAAAGCCTAAGCTGAAGCTTAACACGTGGCGTACAAAGGATGTCATTTTTCAGAAGAAGCTGATTCCATATTTCAAGGACAAGAAGATGAATGAAATCAGTCCTGCGGATATTATCAAATGGCAGAATGAGATGATCAAGAAGAGACAGGCAGACGGTAAGCCCTATAAGCCGACTTATCTGAAAACAATGCAGTCAGAGCTGTCAGCCATATTTAATCATGCGGTACGCTTTTACAATCTAAGAGAAAATCCTGTAAAGAAGGCTGGGACGATAGGTAAAGGCAAAGCTGATGAGATGGATTTCTGGACAAAAGAAGAATATCTCAAGTTCATAGAATGTGTAAAAGACAAGCCAATATCTTATTATGCATTCCAGATTCTTTACTGGTGCGGAATAAGGGAAGGTGAACTGCTTGCCCTGACACCAGCAGATATTGATTTTGAGAATAAGAAACTTCATATCACAAAGTCTTATCAGTATATCAATGGTGAAGATATCATCACAGATCCTAAGACGGAAAAGAGCAGAAGGGATGTTGTAATACCTGATTTTCTGGTAGAAGAGTTAAGACAGTTTATCGGAATGTTGTATGGATATGGCAGAGATGACAGAATATTTCAGATTACAAAATCTTATTTGCATCACGAGATGAGCAGAGGAGCTAAAGCGGCTGGAGTAAAGAGAATAAGAATTCATGATCTCAGGCATTCGCACATTTCTTTACTTATTCGCCTGGGTTTTTCAGCGGTAGCCATTGGAAACAGGGTTGGACATGAGAGCCAGACAATAACATTTCATTATGCACATATGTTTCCGACAGAGCAGATTGAGATGGCTGATAAGCTTAATGAAGAATTTGTGCCGGGTACAGGGAATGGAGGTGATGTTCAGTGAGTGGAGTTCATAAAAATCCGACAATCAGTTTTCGCATATCAGACTATGAAAGGCGTGAAATTGAAGCAAGAATCAAGGCAAGTGGAATGATGAAGAAAACATTTTTTACAAGATGCTGTATCTATGGTCGAATCTGTGTTGTAGGTAAGAAAGAAACTGTATATATGCTTGTGCAGACGCTTGAGAAGATGCAGGCAGATATTCACAAAATGTATGATGAAATCATAGAAACAGGACAGATAAAAGAAAAAGAATCACCGGTTGATGGTGAAGCTTATACAGATATTGAAGAATTGCAGCATGACTATCTTGCTATGATAAAAACAGTTGTGGATATGCTGGATGGAGCAAAATACCTCTGGCAGAATAGTGGCTTTCCTGACGGCAATCGGGAAAGCCACGGCAGATAACAAAAGCGGGCTTCTGTTACCAAAACACCAATTAAAGTATAACAGCAGCCCACTTTTGAGACAATGATTATTTACGAAAGTGAGGCAGACAGTGGAAACAAATACAGAATTAAAAATGATACACCTCTCTGAGGTTGAATCACAGCAGATTAAATGGCTGTGGTATCCATTTATCCCTTATGGAAAGCTGTCAATAGTGCAGGGAGACCCCGGTGATGGGAAATCTACGCTGATACTTAATATTGCAGCAAAGCTGTCAATGGGAGAATGTATAGATGAAAATATGAATATTACTGAGCCTGTAAATGTAATATATCAAACGGCAGAAGACGGACTTGCAGATACAGTCAAGCCAAGACTTGAAGCAGCAAATGCAGACTGTAGCAGAATATCAATCATAGATGAGTCTGATAAGAGTGTTAGTATGACGGATGACAGGATAGAGGAAGCTATAAAAAGAGAAAATGCGAAGTTGTGCATCTTTGATCCGATACAGGCTTATCTTGGCGGTGATACTGATATGAACCGGGCAAATGAAGCCAGAGAAATGACGAAGAAGCTGGGAAGTATTGCTGAAAGAACTGGCTGTGCCATTGTTCTTATCGGTCATATGAATAAAGGCTCAGGAGGAAAGGCTGCTTACAGGGGAATGGGTTCCATTGATTTCTTTGCTGTGGCAAGGAGTGTAATGCTTGTCGGCAGAATAGAAGGGCAGAGTAATCTCAGGGCAATGATACAGATAAAGAATAATCTTGCAGCATTTGGTCATCCAAAAGCGTTTGAATTGGCAGAGGACGGATTTCATTGGTTAGGTGATTATGAAATTACTGCTGATGAAGTACTGGGCGGTATGGTGCCAAAGGCAAGTAAACTTGAGATGGCAAAGCAATTTTTAAGAGAACAGGCAGAAAGAACACAGAAAATTTTAAGTACAGAGATTATAGAACTTGCAGCACAGGAAGGAATATCGAAAAGAACACTTGAGACAGCAAAGAAGGAACTTAAGATAAAGGCTGAGCGTTGCAATAATAACTGGTACTGGAATTTGCGAGCATAAAAATCTAACATCGCAACATTGCAAAGTGTCAGGTTTTGCAATCTTGAAGCTTGCAAGGTTGCAAAATATATAGACCTTGCGATGTTGCGGTCTTGAAAAGAAAGGACAATTACTATGACATTATTTGAAGAACTTGGTGTTGAGTATAAAGAAGTGGATGGCATTTTATATCCTATTTTATCTGTTGATGAAGCAGAATACAAGCTTGCGGATATTGGAAAATATGGTTGGATGTGGCTTAGGTATATGGAAGAAAATGAACCTTCTGAGTATCGTCATATGGCAAGAACAGGACAGCTTAGAAAGCAGGCAGAAGCAGTAAATGAAGAAGCTTATGAACGATTGGATAATATTGAAGCGGCGTGGTTGAAAAAGCACATGACAGGTAAAAAGAAAACATTTATGGAGCAGCTGCATTTGCTGAATCAGGCGAGAGCGATGGCAGAGGAAATAGTGATAAATGAGATTGTGTTTAAGTGCAGATAGGCTTTAAAAGGCTGATGCCAAAACCCTCGGAGAGCCCCCGCAGTTTTGTCAGTATGACGAAACTGCTAGGGGGTTATCATCTATGCAGAGCCAAGATGATAATTGTATCTCTCCGACAGAAAAATACGAATAAGAAAGGACAAAATGCCTATGGGAAATGTATCATACTCTGCTCATATAAGCAATGGCAAGAGTGCGATAACAAGTAAAAAAGCACTTGCAGGAGTTGCAAAGCATAACCTGCGTAAATATAAATCCGCAGATTACAGCTCAGATAATATTAGGCTGATTTATGGAACAACAGATTTGTTTCAAGATGTTAAGAGGGTATATCACAGAGAATTTGATGATGTGGTAAAAGAATATAACAGTAGACAGAAAAGAGAAGACCGAAAGATAAAGGATTATTTTGAACATGTTGCAGGTCTTAATCAGGATATGGCGGTAGAGATTATTTTTCAATGCGGGGACAAGAAATATTGGGACGAGCATTGGAAAAACAAAAATTATATGTCTGAGGTATTTGATTATATTCTTGAATGCTTGCAAAAGCTACTGCCGGAGTTCAAGATTGCAAATGCGGTCATACACTTTGATGAAGCCAGCCCGCATATGCATGTGGTAGGCGTTCCAGTATGGGAAGGAGCAAAGCGTGGCTTATCTAAGAAAGTATCAAAAAGAAATGTATTTACACCACAAACATTATCTGTGATTCTTCAAGATAAATTGAGAGCGGAGGCAAGTTATGGATTTGAATGTTATTTCAAGGAACAGCTGGCAGAAAAGAAAAAAGGTCGCAACCATGACTTGTCTGTGACGGAATATAAGGTAGCACAGGAGAGTAGGAAGCTTGCTGATATAAAGCAGCAGAACAATGAAGAACAGGAGAAAAACACTAAACTGAGAAGCAATAATGCAAGCATATCATATCAGATTGCTACACAGGAACAACGCCATAGCAGAAATCTGGATGTTATAGCTGCTGATGAGGACAGGCTGGAGACAGTCAGGAGTAGTATTAATGCAGCAGAAACGGAATATGCAAAATATGAAGATATGATTACGGATAAAAAGAATAATCTGGAACTTCTTTCTTCTAAGGAACGTGAACTGATAGAGAAAACGAAAATTGCAGAGAGTGTATATGATCTGTTCCGACAGGGTGGAAATGATGATGTCAGGGATAAGCTTATTGATGTGATGTATGAGAATCAGAAGATTAGAGAGGAAAATACGACATTAAAGGAACTGCTGGGAAAGGCGTATGAGTTATGAAGCAGTTTGTGATCGATGGGGTTAATCTGTTGGAGAGGTTCCTGGAGAGTGTGGGGAAGGTGATTGGAAAGATAAGATAATCTTTGATATAATATGATATAAATTAAGAGAACTCATAATTAATTAAGAAAAGAGCTTGATAGAAAAAGAAAAGTGTGATAATATTATTATGAAATGCGAAAATATGTTCGAGGAAGAAACGAAAATGAAAATAAGCTATAAGAAATTATGGAAGTTATTAATTGATCGAGATATGATGAAAAAAGATTTAGCAAAGGAGGCTGGGATAAGCACAGCCTCAATTGCTAAATTAGGAAGAAATGAAAATGTGAATACAGATATTTTGCTTCGCATTTGTGTTGCTTTAAAATGTGAAATAAGTGATATATTAGAAATTGTTGTTGATGAATAAAGGAGAATGGTCATGAAAACACCTCATTTAGTACAATATCAGGGAAGTAAGAGAATTATAGCCCCAGAAATAGTTAAATTTTTTCCAACAACATTTGATAGACTCATTGAGCCATTCGCAGGTACATGTGCCATTACAATTTTATCCGCTGCACAAGGACTATGCGATGAATTTTGGATTAATGATATTAATCAACCTCTTGTAAATCTTATGGAAGAATGTATAAACAATCCTTTAAAATTAATTGATGAATATGAAAATATATGGAATGGACAATTTGCTGAAGGAGAAAATAATATAGATTATTTCTATAAAATTAGAGAAGAATTTAATAAGGGTAAAAAAGATTCAGCTAGGATGCTTTTTTTATTAGCAAGGGTAGTAAAGGGTGCGGTGAGATATAATTCAAATGGAGAATTAAATCAGTCATGTGATAAAAGACGCTATGGAACAAAACCGAATGTTATTGCCAATAATGCATTAGCAATATCTGGATTGTTAAAAGATAAGGCATCATTTTCGAATTTAGATTATAAAGATGTATTATCTAGAGCACAAAAAGGAGACTTGGTTTATATGGATCCTCCTTATCAGGGAACTTCAAAAAGAGACAATACTAGAGATAATAGATATATTCAGGGCGTAGAATTTGATGAGTTTGTAGAACAGCTAAGAGAATTGAATGATAGAGATATAGATTATATAGTTAGTTATGATGGTAAAACAGGTGATAAATTTATTGGAAAAACTTTACCTAAATCATTAGAATTAACACATGTTATATAAATGCTGGGTTATCAACACAGGCAACACTTAATGGCAAAAATGAAATTACATATGAGTCATTATACGCTAGCAAAAATTTAATAAAAAGGCAAGAAAAATATGAACAAATGAAATTGTGTTTTGCATAAGGAGAAAAAATATGGATTTATCACAGGATTTTATAAGTGTTTTAAATGCAGTAACAAATAAGAGGGCAAGGTTTGTAATAGATACGATTCTGGAAAAGGGATATTGTAGTACGGAGGATTTAAAAAATGGTGGATATGAACATGCTCCAAGAGCTGCACGAGATGTAAGAGAATTGGGTATTCCATTGGAAACTTACAAAATAAAAGATTCTACAGGGAAAAGTATTGCAGCTTATAGATTTGGTGATTGGGAAGAAGCAAAGAGAAAAAATCAGTTATCTAAAACATCCGGAAGAACGCAGCTTACAGAAAAATTAAAAAATGCATTATTGGAATATTATGGTGCTAAGTGTAATTTATATGGTGAAGAATATCCTGCAAGGTTACTTCAACCAGATCATCGCATTCCATATGAAATAGGTGGAGATCCAGAGAATATGATGGATTTAGATCGATTTATGTTGTTATCGCCTTCAGCAAATAGAGATAAATCTTGGGCATGTGAGCATTGTGAGAACTGGATTAAGAAAGATATAAGTATGTGTAAGAAGTGTTATTATGCATATCCGGAAAATTACAGTCATATTGCTGGAAAATTAGAGAAAAGAGTTAATGTGATTTTTAATGATAAAGATATGCATTTGTATAACGAATTGCTTAGTCAAGCTAGTGCAAATGGTATTACATGCGAAGAAGAAACAAAAAGAATGATTGCATATTATCAGAAGATGTTAAAAGTGCGAGGTGATAAAAAATAAAATGCAAGAAAAATATTGGAATTATATGGTTCAAATAAAAGCGTGGACTTTTTATTTGGATATATATGCAGAGGATTCGTATAAATGGGATAGAAGAATTAATATATATGGAGCAATTGCGTCATCATCGAGCATAGCGGCATGGACAATATGGCGAAGTTGGTCATTTATATGGGCAGCAATTATAGCAATATCGCAAGTGCTTACTGCAATAAAACAATATTTGCCATTTGGAAGAAGGTTAAAATATCTGCAACCATTTATTGAAGATATGAAGTTGCTTTATTTAAAAATGGAGTATGATTGGTATAAGGTTGCAGCAGGTGAATTATCAGAAACTGAAATTAATGGATTGTTATATTCATATAAAAAGGAATACTCAGGCATTGAAAGTAAATATTTAAAAGAAGAAATCTTAGTTGAAAATGTTAAATATAAAAATAAAGCTGACATAAAAACAGAAGAATATTTTAAAAATAATTTTTAGGAGGTAGATAGAATGGCAGATAAAACAAATCAGTCACCAGAAACACAAAAGAGAGGATTTTCATTACCAACAACATCTGTAAAACCACCAATGCCACCAGTTAAGGAACCTAAAAAAGAAAATGATAAGAAGTAAAGGAAGAATAAATGAGAAAAGCATTATGTGTAGGAATTGATAGCTATCAAAATATAGATGATTTGCATGGATGTGTGAATGATGCTAATGCGGTCAAAGCAGCTCTAGAGCGTAATGGTGATGGAACATTAAACTTTGATGTAAAGATTATGTGTCAACAAGTGAAAATTCATATATTAATAGGGGAGAATTACGTGATGCGGTGGAGGAATTATTTAAGAGCGATTCGGAAATAGCAGTTTTTTATTTTTCAGGACATGGATCTATTGATAGTCTTGGAGGGTATTTATGTACCAGTGAGGTCAATAGACCAGATGATGGACTTTCGTTAAATGACATTATGGGGTTTGTTGCAACTTCGCGGGCTCACAATAAGGTAGTAATTCTTGATAGTTGCTTTAGTGGAGATATTGCTAATAAGACCGAAATGCCAAATTTTTCAGTCATACATAATGGAACGACATTATTGGCTGCCTGTGGAACGACAGAGTATTCTACGGAGAAAGATGGTCATGGAGTATATACATCATTATTAGTTGAGGCGTTATATGGAGGTGCAATGAATTTGTTGGGAGAAGTCTCTCCGGGAAGTATTTATTCGTATATAGATAGATCCTTGGGAGGATGGGAACCACGACCAGTATTTAAAGCAAATATCAATGGTTTTGTATCATTAAGAAAGAATACACCTCCGATTTCAATATTTGAATTGCAGAAGATAACAGAAATATTTAAATCAAAATATGATGAGTATCATCTTGATCCTACATATGAACCGGATAAACATGAGGCAGATATAAAAGAGGTAAATAAGGATCATGAGGCGATTTTTTCAACATTGCAGAAGTATGTAAAATTAAATTTAGTTGTACCTGTTGGAGAGGAACATATGTATTATGCTGCAATACATCATAAGGCATGTAAGCTGACTACACAGGGACAGCATTATTGGAACCTTGTAAAGAAAAACACTATATAAATAAAGGAGATTATTATGAGAATTAATGTATTTATACCACACAGATGGAATTATAATGATTATGAGGAGATAAGTGCTTTATTAGATAGAACCAAATATAATGTGAGAGATTATTCGGTACCAAGTACATCACCATTTGATAGCATTGATAGTAGGTACAATGTTGATCCACAAATAAAAAGGCAGATACGATATGCTAGTGTAATTGTATGCTCTAATCGACCTGCAAATAGTAATGGTATGTCAATTGAGGAAATTAAATTTGCTATTGAGATAGGAAAACCAGTTGTTGCGGTAAAGATAATAAATAGCACAGCCTCGGATTTGATAAGTTTGAATGTTCCTGTTATTTCAAATAGGAAAGACTCATTAGAAAATTGGATAAGTCAAAATGTATAATATTCTGTTAAGTATGATCAGCATTGCAGATAATATTAAAAACAATAATATAAAGCTTTCGTATATTAAGAGGAGATAATATGGGAAATAGTTATCTAGATGTATTAGAACGAATAGCAAATGCACTGGAGCAACAGAATGGGATACCAATATGGGAAATATTAATTAATATAATTCCTTGGATAGGGGTTATTATACCAATAGTTGTATTGTTTATAGAGCGTGGGGAAACTAAACGACCATATGTTGAAGTGTCATTTGAACTTGTGCGGAGCACAATGGCATGCTTAGTAATAAGAAATGTAGGTAGGGTTCCAGCAGAGTTAAAGTCTATGACTTTTAATGATTGTTTTATACAACAGTTAACCCCTGAGAAGGCAGAAATATTAAAGAATAAAAATAAAATGAATGTCACAATATTTCCGAATAGATATTGGGTACTCTCTTTAGATAAAAATGTATTTGATGTTATTAAGTTTGAAAATACAAAATTAGAGGTAACATATACTTATTCAAAAATTGGAAAAAGGAAAGAGTATAGTGATTATACAGAAATAGATTTTAAAGAATATAAATCTTTTTTAGTATATTTATCAGAAATAGATGAATTTAAAAATATGGCAGAAAAAAAGCTTAATGATATTACAACCTTATGTGATAATATAAATAAGCAAATGAAGGCATAAAGCATATAAATCTATTTATTTTTGAATTAATATGTGATACCTATATGATACCTAAATTTTTGAAAATATAAAATAATTGTGATAAAAGGTGTAATAATCGCCATTAAAAGTTCCAGAAATCAAGCCTTCACAGGGATGATAAGTTTCTCTGCGGGGAGTTTGAATAATTTTCAAAAGCTCGCAAAGCCTAGTAAAATGGGCATTTGCGAGCTTGTTTTTTGCCTTGTGGTACTATTTTGGTACTAAAGTGAGTTGTGCGGGAATAGAAAATTGATGGCTTGGAATGCTTGCATTCCATAGACAGCAGGTTTCTATTCATATAGGGCGAACGCCTCCATCGAGATGCAGCGAAGCGGAATCGAGATGGTGCACAGCGGATGACATTATGTTTCACGCATGAGGCCATGTTATTTTCCACTCAAAATACTCGTTAGGAGAAATCTCTCCATTATTTAATTTCGTTTTCATTTCACACCATTCCGAAAGGAAATCATTTACCAATCCATATTCAAAAGTTAATGCGACAGGTGAGCCTGCACTGTCATAATCATCTTCATTGTAAGTTGGTCTGCAGTCTCGGAAGGTTTTGCAGGTGTCATTGCAGTCAGATGAATCAGGTTGCCGGGAGCTGTATACTCTGGAAATCTTGTGCCTTTTCCACGTGCCGGGAGAGATGTGGCACTTTCTTCAAGCCAGAAAAGTGTTTCGATGATATCTTCAGCAGCACCAAGGCTGTAATCAGAGATTGCCTTGTAATTGCAGTGCAAAGCATCAGCAAGCTTTAGAATCATATCTTCACCGGGAATGCGGGCACCGGTTTCATACTGGGATATACGGACCGACATATTTTTGCCTTCAAATCCAAGTGCACCGCCCAGCTCGTCCATTGTCATTTTACGGAATACCCGTATTTTCTTTATTCTTTCACCAATTGTCATAGTGTAGTTACCTCCGTTTATCTGTCCCTGATGGACTGTTAAAGACAGTATAACACGGAAAAAATGAAAATGGAAGTTTTTCTATACGAAAGCATTAGAAAAACTACTTGACAATTCAATACCGCACGGTATAGAATAATACCAATTCAATTATCTATACGGTATGGTATTGAAAAAAACAACTGAATGAGCGGTATCAGAAATCTAACAGGCATTTGCCAGGACATTCATAGGAATCGAGCGAATGTAGACACTCCCCCAAGCGGACCGAGTACCTCGAGCAGGAGCGGGCGGTATTACAGGAGATCATCTCAGGTAAGGAGGCTGGTTGTGACATCAGCAGAACTGGTATGGAGAAACGCCAAAACAAATTTTAATGGAAAGGTGGTGAAAGGGCATGAACGAAAAGTTTTTAGAAGTAGGAGATGTGATGCAGATTCTTGGAATTTCAAGATCCGCAGCATACAAGCTTATGAGACAGATCAACAGTGAACTTGAAAAGAAGGGTTACATTGTAATCCGTGGAAAAGTAAGCAGAAAATATTTTGAAGAACGCATTTATGGTATGAGTGATGCAGGATAAGCAACAGGTAAGAAGATTGAGACAGAGGCAGGTGCAAAAGTTATATCGGCTTAGGCATCTGCTTTTGCATATGAAAAGAAGGAGATGATGAATATGCCAGCTTATAAAGACAGTAAGACAGGCACCTGGTTCGTCAAATTCTATTGTAAGGACTGGACCGGGGAAAATAAACAGATAAAGAAGAGAGGATTTGCAACAAAAAGAGAAGCGTTGGATTATGAGCGTAATTACAAAATACGGCAGGAGAATAATCTGGATATGACATTTGGAGAGTTCTGGAAGCTGTATACAGAGGATGTGAAAAATTATGTCAAACTCAACACTTGGCTTACAAAAGAACACATTGTGGATACAAAGATACTTCCATATTTTAAGAATCTTAAGATGAATGAGATTACACCGGGAGATGTACGCAAGTGGCAGAATGAGATGGTTGCATTTCGTAATGAGAATGGGAAGAGTTATTCCCAGACTTACAAGAAGACAATGCACAACATCTTAAGTGCGATATTTAACCATGCGTGCAGGTTTTATAATCTGAAATCAAATCCGGCAAGACAGGCCGGAAATATGGGCAGGGAAGAAAAGAAGGAAATGCTTTTCTGGACAACTGAAGAATATAAGAAGTTTTCCGAAGCGGTGATTGACAAGCCGGTTTCATTTTATGCATTTGAAATGCTGTACTGGACGGGAATGAGATTAGGTGAGCTGCTTGCTCTTACGATGGAAGATTTTGATTTTGAAAAGAACACAGTCAGAATAAATAAATCGTATCAGCGACTGCAGGGGCAGGATGTTATTACAACACCGAAAACACCTAAGAGCAACAGAACAATCAAGCTGCCAAAATTCCTTGCGGAAGAAATGCAGGAATATTTTGCAATGTTATATGACCAAAAACCAACAGACAGGATTTTTCTGGTAACAAAGAGCTTCCTTCATCATGAGATGGAGCGTGGCTGCAGATTATCCGGTGTGAAGAAAATCAGAATCCATGATCTAAGGCATTCGCACATTTCACATCTGATTGACCTTGGGTTCTCCGCAGTTGCAATAGCTGACAGGGTAGGTCATGAGAGCATTGATATCACATATCGTTATTCGCATCTGTTTCCATCAAAGCAGGTGGCAATGGCGGACAGACTTGATGCTGTCAATGCGAGCTTTGAGGATTGTGAAGAACAGGATGATGATGTAGAAATCATGCAGACAGAGGAAACAGCACCTATGATTGATATGGATGCGGCTGCGGAAAAGATTATAAGTATTGATAAGTACAAGGCAGTCTGATAATGGCGATGCGAAACATTATGAATCATGCCGGCGAGAGTTTTGCATTATGTATGGATGTGATGTTATGTGGACTTAAGTAAAAGGTTTTATATCGGAAGGAGCAGATTATTATGAGCGAGAAAAGCTGGATGCCAAGAACAGATGGAGAAATGTTGTGGTAGCATTTCGGATGTCACCGGAGGAAGCGCAGGAGCTGAATGTGAAGGTTTCACTCAGCGGACTTTCAAAACAGGATTATATCATCCAATGTCTGCTGAAGCATGAAATCAAGGTTGTTGGTGGAATAAAGGTGGCAAAGAAAGTACAGGTTCATCTTGATACGATACTGGAAGAATTACAGACGTTAGATGAATCTGACAGAGGTATAGAAGTTGAAGAACTGCTGGTTCCATTAAAGCATGTGCTTGATATCCTGCAGAGTGATGAGAAAGGCGGTAATCATTATGAGTAAAACAACATTTGAAAAGCTTGGTATTCCGTATGAAGAAAAGGATGGAATCTTTTATCCGGTGCTTGTTGCAGGAACAGAAAAGGCAGATATAGATGCAGGAAAGTATGGGCGTATGTGGATTAAATATATCAAGGAAGAATATCCAATGAGATATAAAAGCCTGGTGAGGTTCGGCGAGCTTGAAGAGAGAGCAAATGAAGTCAATGAAACAGCATATGAGCTGCTTGATGATATTGAAGCTAAGTGGCTGAAAAAGCATAAGCCTAAGAATCCAAATTCCTTTACGGAACAGTTACAGCTAAGAACACAGACCAGGATGATGGCAGAGGAAATCGTTATTATGGATGTGGTGATGCAGTTTCATTAGTGTGGGGGCAAAAAGTGCCGTCAAAATGCAAAAGTGGGGGCAAAAAGCGCCGTCAAAACAGCAAAGTGACGGCAAAAAGCGCCACCACTCAAATCAGAGTGAAAAAAGTCATGGTGGCGGAAAGTGCCATCAAAATGGAAAAGTGGTGGCGGAAAATGCCACCAAAACAATAAAGTGATGGCAAAAAGTGCCACCACTTTACAACTCTGGTGGAACTTCAACCACCATATCAGTAATCGTGGTGGTACATTAACCACCACATATCATATACAGGGTGCAGGAGCTCCTGCCAAGACGAAAAATTATGTAAACGCTGATGCGTTTATATTTTTTCGGGAAAAGGTCCGACCTTTTCCGCATCTTGCAAAACCTATAAGCAGAACTTTTGGAAAGGATGAAAAGCAATGGTACAGATAAAAAGAGATTGGTTTGATACAGCATTGAAAAATTACGAAAGGGGAGAAATGTATGGCAGATGGAAAGAGAAGATACAAGTCTGACAGGAAAGATTATAAGATATCGGTGAAGCTGTCAGAAAAAGATATGGATATTCTGAAAGCGGCACTTAAACGGACGAGAATGACAGCAAGTGCTATATAAGAGAATTAATCCGGACAGGAGGCAATATAGATACAAGTTATCCTGAGGACAGGGCAAGAGCAATCCGTGTTATTGCCGGTATTGCAAATAATATTAATCAGGCGGTAAAGCTTGGCAATTCACATGGGAGGTTGTATTACAGCGACATTGACAAGCTGCAGAACAGTCTGGATGATGTAAAGAAAACATTTGGGGAGGTGCTGGAAGTATGGCGATTACAAAGATCTTAAATATACAGGAATCAGAGGGCAGAAATCCGGCATCGCACTTGAAGAATGCCTTGGAATATATCCAGAACCCGGATAAGACAGAAGAATGTGTACTGGTGGGCGGTATTAACTGCCTGGCGGACACAGCATTTGAGCAGATGGAAGAGACAAAGAATATTTTTCATAAGACGGGTAAAAGGCAGGGCTATCATGTGATCATATCATTTTCACCGGAAGAAAAAGTAAGTGCAGAGCAGGCAATGTATGTGCTGGAGCACTTTGCGAAGAATTTACTGGGAGATGATTATGAGGCTGTGTATGCGGTTCATACTGACAAGGAGCATATGCATGGACATCTGATCTGGAATAGTGTCAGTATGACAACTGGCAAGAAATACAATTCACCTAAAAGCAACTGGAAGAATCATCTCCAGCCTATTACAAATAAATATTGTGATGAACTTGGACTTTCCATAATGCCGGCGGAGTACAGCAGGAACCCTAAGAATATCAGCAGGGACAAGTGGGAAAGAGAAATGTCAATGAAAGAGATAATTCTCAGAGATGCCAAGATGTGTGCGTATGCAGCAGGGAATGTAGAGCATTTTAAATATCTGATGAAACGGCTGGGATATGTATTCAAGAAAGATGCGTGGATGGAGGTGCAGGCACCGGGATTTAGATATTATCATAAACTGGCAAAGCTGGACGAGATGTTTTCAGAAGATATGTTACGGCATTATGTGGATATGCCTTGGATGGCAAAGCCTTACTTTTATTCGTCGGATATCATGGGATTGCACAGAGTGAAGCTGTCACCATATCAGAAGAAATTTTATGCAAAGCTATACAGATTAAGGATTGTAGAGCAGAAGCGTTTTGAGGTTGGTGGAGCAAAGTATACAGAGGATTTGAAAAGGTTTCATCAGTTACAGGACGAATATCTGCTGCTTGTAAATAATGACATCAAAAGTGTTGTGGAGCTTGTGGATTTCATAAGTGAGCAGAAAGAAAAGATCCAGCAGATTGAGGACAGACAGAAGGAGATATACAGAGAAAGTTCTAGTCGGAAACGGAATATTAAGAACGAGGAGCAGTATCGTGAGTACCAGATATGGCATGTGGGAGTGCAGAAAGAACTGGATAAATTGAAGCAGGAGAAAAGAGGGATTAAGAAGCAGTTGCAGCTTGCTGATGGCATTGTGAAAGAAGATTTGTATACAGCTTATTATGTGGTGTCTGGGAAAGAAGAAATCGTTGCAGACAGGGATGTTGATATACCGGGGATGGAAAAGGAGGCTGTGTCAGAGAAAGATGTGGCTGTTGAGCCGGAGACGAATGTTGAGGTAGTGAATCCAGACAATAATCAGAACAATACGTCTGTAATGCCAGATATTCGTAATGCGTCTGATGTAAATACGGCAAGAAGGGATGAAGATATTACTGATGTAACAGGTAAAAGTGAATTTATGGAATCTGAAGAAAAAGTGTCTGTGGACAAAGCTGGCTGGATTGTCAGGAGGATATCAGAGCTTGGTGGTTATGAGAATATTAGTGATTCTGTTAAGGCTGATATATTCGGATTTGATATTGCTGATGTTAGTGGGAGCATATGGTTGTTCTCGGATGTAATGAAAAGGCTTGGGATAAAGCTGGATGGAGACGAAATGTATGAGGAATTCCAGAGAATTTATGATGAGAGTGTTGGTAGAGATGCTGGTAAAGATAAAGCAGAAGATAAGATGTGGAATAGGGGCAGAGGAAGGTAATTCCTCTGTCTCTTCCAGTTATGTATTAGATAGAAAAATATTGATTCACAAATCGAAATATTGGCTATTGAAGGAAGTATAGAAAGTCGCGAGAACGTGCGAAAAAATATTGAGAAAATATTAGATATATGGTATGATGTGATATAGAATTGTTTGATGAAATTTTATATGGAGGATTAGCAATGGCAGTATCATATAAGCGATTGTGGATAAAATTAGCCGAAAAAGAAATGAGCAGAGCGGATTTGAGAAAAAAAGCAGAAATAGCACCTAATACCATGACAAAGCTTGGGAAAAATGAATATGTTGCTATGCCTATTTTAGATAAAATATGTAAAAAATTAGGGACGGATTATGGTGAGATTATGGAGTATGTCCCGGATAAAGAAGAATCAATGGGTGACAAATAACAAGTACAGATTATGGGACAAGTAGTTTGATAAGATGTGTTATATAGTTTGATTTGAAACCGTTATTTTTGGAAAGGAGTGCTTGTATGGATATATTTGAAGGTCTTTCTGAAAGACAGAGAGAAGCAGTCGAAACAATAGATGAAAGGCAGAAAATCAGCTTGAATGGGTCGGGAAAATGAATAATATTCGTAGCAGAGCAGTAGAGATTATAGATGTAGAATTGATTTGTGTTTAGGAGGACAAAGCGGCAGATATAATGTTAAAAGTAGTTGCGTGCGCACGCATATTGATGTATAATACGTTCTGATTGGAGGTATATATCTATGCAACTATTAAAATGGCTTTCCGTAACAGACCGATTTTACAAAATCTATTTGGACAAGCAACTTGCCCCCTATGGAATCAACAACAGTCAATATATGTTCTTAATCAAAATCTGTCGTTCGCCCGGCATTTTACAGGATTCTTTAATGGATATGTTTTATGTTCATCCGAGCAATATTGTACGGACAGTTGCGGCATTAGAAAAGCAGGGAATGATTATGCGTTCCCCAAATGATAAGGATAAGCGGACGTGTAAGCTGTATCCTACGGAACGTGCGCTGTCTGTAATTGATGAGGTACAGACGGTATGCGAAAAGACAGAAGCTCTTTTATTGCAGGGTATGAGCGAATCCGAGCAGAACCTTTTTATGGATTTCTTAATACAGGCGGGCAGAAATATCACATCGGAACTCCATATAGAGAGAAAGGGGGAGGAGTTCAATGACTGAAAATCCTCTGGGCTATGAAAAAATTCCAAAGCTGTTGAAAAATTTTGCTGTTCCCAGTATTGTGGCGTCTCTTGTCGGTTCAATCTACAATATTGTGGATCAGATTTTTATTGGTCAAGGGGTCGGTTATTTGGGAAATGCAGCAACCAATGTTGCCTACCCGTTTTCTACCATCTGCCTTGCCATTGCACTACTGGTCGGAATTGGCAGTTCTTCCCGTGTTTCCCTCTGTCTTGGATGCAAAGAGCCGAAAGCTGCCGCCAAAGCAGCGGGAAATGGTATTGTTCTGATGGGAATTTTCGGAATTATTTATTTGCTGGTTGGAGAAACTTTTCTGCCTTTGCTCCTAAAGGCATTTGGGGCAACGACAGCTGTATTTCCATATGCAAAGCAGTATGCCAGCATAACATTGATTGGAATGCCGTTTCTCATTGTAACGAATGGTATGAGCAATTTGATTCGAGCAGATGGAAAACCAAAGTATTCAATGGCCTGCATGGTTGTGGGAGCTATTATCAATACCATTCTTGACCCCATTTTTATTTTTGTTTGCGATTGGGGAATTGCCGGCGGAGCTTGGGCAACGGTTATTGGGCAAATTTTTTCTTTCACACTCGCACTCCGTTATCTATGGCGTTTCCAAACAATCCATTTTGAAAAAAAGTCGTTTTTATTTGACATTAAAGAAAGCCTGAAAATTTGCAGCATGGGGATAAGCAGCTGCTCAAATCAGATTGCAATTACCGTGATTCAAATCATTCAGTACAATTCGTTGACTTATTACGGCGCATTAACAAAATATGGAACGGATATTCCCTTGGCAGCTTGCGGAATTGTTATGAAAACAAATGCCATAATCCTTGCGATTGTTACAGGAATCTCGCAAGGGATGCAGCCGATTATCGGTTTCAACTATGGAGCAAGGCAATATCATCGGGTACGGGAGGCTTACATGCTTGCAATAAAGTGGAATCTTGTTGTTTCCACTATTGCTTTTATCGCATTTCAATTTTTCCCGCGATCTATCATTTCACTATTCGGAGACGGGGACGAGCTGTATTTTGAATTTGCTGTTTTGTTCATGCGTACCTATATTTTCATGGTGTTGGTAAATGGTGTGCAGTTGCTTTCTTCCGACTTTTTTACCGCAATAGGAAAAGCGTTAAAAGGTGCTCTGTTGGCATTAACAAGGCAGACCTTTTTCTTGATTCCGCTTACCCTGCTGCTCCCGCTTCGTTTCGGAATTATGGGAGTATTGCTAGCGGGGCCTGTTGCTGATTTTTCAGCGTTTGTGCTATCTGTTGTACTGGTGGGTATAGAATTTAAAAAACAAAAAAATGACATGTAAACAGCAAACACTTGTGAATGTCAAGCACTTTGTTGTTTCGGTTAGCATAGATAGTGCAAATTAAGATGGTATCTGAATAGAAAAATACAGTATGCTAAATATTTTACAAGGCTTGGAATCATGTTAAAAAGACATGATTTCAGGTCTTTTTATGTCTTGATACCTTTTTGATACTTTTTCTCTCAGAAAAAATAAGAAACTATTGTACCTACATTCGTGCCTATCTGGATTATCTGACAAATATTCTTCACAAATCACCGGAAGATGTTTCCTGGGAAGAACTGCGTGATCACATCAGATGGTTACAGAAATCCAGAAATATCATAAAGAAAAACTGTATGATTGGGAAGTAGGGATTTAATCTCTACTTCCTTTTTAGTTTACATAACAAAAATATCCTGTTTATTTTGCCAACTATAATATGAAAGTGATTTTGATAAATTGATGAATGATATGAAAAAGGATGATGCTATCCATTAGTACTACAAAATTTCTTATTGCAGAATTAGCGGTTGCAGATTATAATTTCCATAGGTGGACAAGCAAACCGACAGAATATTATTCTGTGAATAGCAAACCAACCTGCAAACCACCAGAACTGCACACAATAATGAAAAAATGCAATGGTACTGGAATGGTACTAAAAATATGTGAAACGAAAAATAATGTGTGGAAAAGACACATATTATCAATACAAAACAGTATAGATAACCATATTAAAACAACCAGAATCAAACCAAACTTTGCGAGTTTGAATAGACGATATATCCTCACAAAGCCTGTATTTATGGGCTTTGTGAGGATTTTTATTTTGGATTGGGGATGAAATGGGGATGTTTCACTCCGATTTAGTAAAATTTGGCTCTAAATTTTGACTCATAGTGTCAAGAAACCTTTGAAACATGCGGATTTGAGCGTGGGGATATAGTTTCGGTTTTATTTTGCGGTAGTCGGTCAACCTTGCTTATAGTATAATTGGTTATAGTTTATATGAAAAATTGCTCCTAAGAAGAAAAGTGTGGAAGAGGATATATGCATAGTAGCAATAGTTTACTAAGAAATTTTTTGATGGCAATTTGTTACATATATATGAAGCAATATCCTTTTCTTTCTTAGAAGCGTAATTTATTTAAAGGTATCTTATATATATGATTTTAGACCACTTTTTTTATGAGGTAAAAAGCCCTCAACAATGGATAAATACTAGCTTTGAGGAGGATTGAGAATCGGAAAAGGGTTTCCCGATTTTCAATGCTAATATTATGAAAAAATCACTAGAATGAATTATTTATGGAATACCTATGGTTAAGAGATTTTATTGCAAAGGTTTCTATGCTATAATATATATTGTAGGGAGAAGTAAAGGTTACTGATTTATTTATAGCGGTAGTATTATTAAGGATGGATGGGGATTTGGTGAGGCAATTTAATTCAGATAAAGAAATTAAGGAATATATAGAAAAAGGTATTGGTTCAATTAATATTTTAGATGAGTGTCGCTTATATAGAGAAGAACAATTACAAATTACTGAAGATGTAATGAGAGCAAGAAACTCAACAGAATGGATTATTAGGATTAATAAGGTTATTAATAATTGTACATATGCAATGGCCAAGTCTTATGAGTATGCGATGAAGATGAATTGGCCATTGGAAGAGACAAAAAATTCTCAGATGTATGCTTACTATTTGGAGGATGCTGTCTATAGAGATATTGTATTATGGGACTTACTTCGGCAGTTTATAAACGAGTTTTTTAAGTGTGGATATGATAAGGATAGGGAAATAAGTATATTTTCTTTTTTGAATGATGCTACTGTTAGAAGAAAACTTGGTAATTCTGAAGTGAAAAAAATAAGAAAGTATTTAAACAGCGCAGACCATCAAGAAGTTAGGACAAAGTTAAGGAATCAATTTACGCATTCATTGGATGGAACATCTTCATATCTTTTTCATAGGAATAATAATGGAAAAATACCAAGCGGATATGGGAAATGTATTTCCAAAACATCCATATGAAAATATTGTATATGTATTGGATGACATAAAGAAATATTTA
>ENA-OQEX01000279-OQEX01000279.1-human-gut-metagenome-genome-assembly--contig:-NODE-279-length-29580-cov-5.292025_pt1 | contig 29580 bp, 25 predicted proteins | sample MGYA00242802_ERZ504649 | MGnify/ENA primary metagenome ERZ504649 (study PRJEB26092, sample SAMD00036194) | human gut metagenome | host: Homo sapiens | study: EMG produced TPA metagenomics assembly of...
CCTAGAATTGAATCTTAAAAAAATAGAGGTGATTGACCAATCAATGAAAGACGAATAAAAACAGTTATAAAAAGAGTTTAATGCAAATGCGTTAGACTCTTTTTTTACTAACGTACTACTGATTTTTTGCACCTTTTTCATCCTGCGTGTTTTCATGGCCTACTAAAAAAGACAAATAGAACAATTGAGAGAAAGCAAAACCCCGAATTACTCCCGGATTGGCGTTGCATTGTTTTCGGACTGCCCCGCTTTTTTCATGAGTCTTACGGAAAAATAGAGAGTTGACACCAATTTTGATTGGTCTATTTTTAAGATAGCTAGCCCAAAATGAAAAAAGTTCTTCTAAAATTGCAATTTTAGAAGAACTTTGTCTTTAATAAGTGGTTTATGTGTTGGGATACCAGGATTCGAACCTGGAAAAACAGGACCAGAATCTGTTGTGTTACCATTACACCATATCCCAATTTTCCTATCAAAACACCCGTTTTGATTTTGACGCTGCAAAGATACGGTTTTTTATTTAATCCACAAATTTTTGAAGCTTTTTTTTCTAATCAAGATTCTTTTTTCTCCATTTGCTTTCTTTTCCAGCCTTCCTTATCCTTCTTGACCGTGTATCTTCACTCTAGGCTTAACATAACAATAAAAAGATTCTCTAACTAAAAAAACAAAAACCGAATATATTTAATGCACATTTTTTCGCTAGAATGAGAAAACCAAGTATCTTTGTGCATTGTTGTAAATACATATATTAGAATAATCAGTTGTTAATAACATTATAATGAACGAAGCAGAGACTTTAGTAAAAAAAATAACAGAAGGCATTCAAGAAAAGAAAGGTAAAAACATTGTAATAGCGGACCTCACCGCCATTGATGATACCATTTGCAGCTATTTCGTAATCTGTCAAGGTAATTCCCCAAGTCAAGTTATAGCTATCGTTGACTCAGTCAAGGAATATGTACATAAAGAAATAGATGACAAGCCTACGGGAATAGACGGACTGAGAAACGCAGAATGGGTTGCAATGGACTACAGCGATGTACTGGTACATGTCTTTTTGCCGGAAACAAGAAATTTTTATAATCTGGAACATTTATGGGCAGATGCCAAACTGACCCAAATTCCTGATCTAGACTAATCCAATACAGAATCAAAATGAGTGAAAATACCAATAATAGACCAAAGATAAACATGCCACGCTTCAATTTGAGTTGGCTGTATGTTATCATTGCCATGAGTTTTGCCATCCTCTATTTTTCCAATCAAGAAGGAGGAATTGACAAACAAATAACATATACCGAGTTTAAAGATATGATAAACAAGGGATATGCCAATAAAATAATTGCATACGATGACAATACGGTAGAAATGTACATTAAACCGGAATTTGTTAAAGATGTATTTAAAAATGACTATAAAAAAGTAGGGCGTAACCCAGCATTGAACGTAGAAATAGGTTCCATGGAGTCATTGGATAAATTCATGGAAAAGGCACAGGAAGAAGGTCACTTTACCGGATCTATCAGTTATGAAAAGAAACGCGACTACTTCGGCGCATTATTTTGGAATATCGCTCCGTTTTTACTATTGATCGGTATCTGGATGTTTGCCATGCGTCGCATGAGCGGCGGAGCAGGGGCCGGAGGCGCCAATCCGTTCAACGTAGGCAAAAGCAAAGCTCAGGTATACGAAAAAGGAGACAAGACTAACCGGATTACTTTTAAAGATGTAGCCGGACAAGCGGAAGCTAAACAAGAAGTGGAAGAAATTGTAGAGTTTCTGAAACAACCTCAGAAATACACGGAGTTGGGAGGTAAGATACCTAAAGGCGCTTTACTGGTAGGCCCTCCGGGAACCGGTAAGACTTTGCTGGCAAAAGCTGTTGCCGGTGAAGCAGATGTACCTTTCTTTTCGCTTTCGGGTTCCGACTTTGTGGAAATGTTCGTTGGAGTAGGTGCATCCCGTGTACGTGACTTGTTCCGCCAGGCGAAAGAGAAAGCTCCTTGTATTATATTCATTGATGAAATTGACGCAGTAGGACGTGCCCGTGGCAAAAATCCAAGCATGGGTGGAAATGATGAACGCGAAAATACATTAAACCAATTATTGACAGAAATGGATGGTTTTGGTTCAAATAGCGGTGTGATCATTTTGGCCGCTACCAACCGTGCGGATATATTGGATAAAGCATTATTGCGTGCTGGTCGTTTTGACCGCCAGATTCATGTTGACTTACCCGACTTAAACGAACGTAAAGAAGTATTTGGAGTACATTTGAAGCCCTTAAAGCTGGATGAAAGTGTCGATCTGGATTTGCTCGCCCGTCAAACTCCGGGATTCAGTGGGGCAGATATTGCCAATGTATGTAATGAAGCAGCACTGATCGCCGCCCGCCATGGTAAGAATGCGGTTGGGAAACAAGATTTTCTAGATGCTGTAGACCGTATTATCGGTGGTTTGGAAAAGAAAACCAAAATCATGACTGCCGAAGAAAAGCGTACTATTGCTTTACACGAAGCCGGTCACGCTACGCTGTCTTGGTTTTTGGAACATGCCAATCCTTTGATTAAGGTAACCATTGTTCCCCGTGGACGCGCATTGGGAGCCGCATGGTATTTGCCCGAAGAACGGCAGATCACAACCAAAGAACAAATGCTGGATGAAATGTGTGCCACTTTAGGGGGACGTGCAGCCGAAGAGCTGTTCACCGGACATATTTCAACCGGTGCCATGAACGATTTGGAACGTGTGACAAAACAATCATATGGAATGATTGCTTACGCCGGAATGAGTGAAAAGTTACCCAACTTATGTTATTACAGCAACGATGAATACTCTTTCAGCAAGCCTTACAGCGAACGTACAGCCGAACTGATTGACGAAGAAGTGAAAAGAATGATCAACGAACAATATGATCGGGCAAAGGCAATATTGTCCGAACATAAAGATGGTCACAACGAGCTGGCCCGTCTGTTGGTTGAAAAAGAAGTAATTTTCGCCGAAGACGTGGAACGCATTTTTGGCAAACGTCCCTGGACCTCACGTTCAGAAGAAATTATGGCTTTAGAAGCTACAGTAAAACCAGTAGAAGTAACCGAAGATTTTGAAGAGAAGAAATCTTCAGATTCTAGAGGAAAAGGAAAAAGAAAAAAAGAGCATAAACATTGTAGAAAGATCTGTCAATCATAATCATGTCATTCTGAATGATATAAAGAGTCTGTAGTAATCCAGATACGGGTTCTTCATTATCACTCAGAATGATTAAACAACAGATCTTCTATTTTAATTTTTGAATCACTTAAGACTAACGACCGTGAAAAGCAATTTCTTACAACGTGCCATAACCGGAATTATTTTCGTTGCAGTACTGATAGGCTGCATAGTGGGTGGGGCTGTTTCTTTCGGTATCCTATTTGCCATTATCAGCGCATTGGCTATCAATGAATTCTGTAATTTGGTCAATCATGTAGAAGGAATACAAGTAAATAAACGCATATGTATTCTCAGCGGAATTTTTCTTTTCCTGTGCTTTTTTTATTTTGGAATAGATCCTTCACAAACAGGTATATTTATTCCTTATCTGGCTTTATTCATCTACCTGATGGTCAGCGAACTTTATTTGAAAAAAGAAAACCCTCTGAACAACTGGGCATACGCCATACTAAGCCAAATGTACATCGCTCTGCCATTTGCTTTGTTGAATGTATTGGCTTTCCACTCGGACGAAACAGCGAGTATTTCACAATACAATGCTATTCTCCCACTATCTATTTTTATTTTTAACTGGGTGAATGATACGGGGGCTTATTGCACGGGGATGCTGTTTGGCAAACACAAACTGTTCGAGCGTATTTCCCCTAAAAAATCGTGGGAAGGTTCTATCGGTGGCAGTGTATTCTGCATCATATCCTCCTTCATACTGGCTCATTTCTTTCCCTTCATGTCCACCGGGGTATGGATTGGACTAGCATTAACAGTAGTAATATTCGGTACCTGGGGTGATTTGGCGGAATCTTTATTGAAGCGCCGTTTAGGTATCAAAGATTCGGGTAATATTTTGCCGGGACATGGTGGAATGCTCGATCGTTTCGACAGCGCAATCCTCGCTATCCCTGCAGCAGTAGTCTATTTGTATGTAGTTTCTTTATTTTAATTCCGCCAGATCCAAAAGATTAAAATCAGGCGTACTCTTGTCAGTAAGCGGGTAAGAGAAGATATATGTTTTTTCTTCACCGCCTACAGGACGTACCAGCACCTTTAATCCTTTTAATTCACTGTTTTCCGGTGAGTAACTTCCTAATTTGAAAGAAACCAGACCAGGTACCAACCGTCCTTGGCTGCCATTATTGTTATAGCGGAGTTCCAAATGCGCATACCCGTCATTTACCAAAGGAATCATCTCATTGACAACCAGATTGAGAATAGGCCTTTGGGGATTGGGAAAATTCAGCATAAAACGCACATTCATATACTCATTGGAAAACCATATATCTTTAATCTGCACTTTCATATTTCCTATACTATCCATATTATCAGGATTCAGTCCGATAATATCTTGAACAGGTACCATGGCATAGTCATTCAAACGGATATCATAGGCAAAACCACTCTCACCAGCTTCCAGAAAGGTATAACTTCCAAAGATACGCTCTCCCGTCTTCAAATCCCGGTAAGGTACAGCATTCTGTACCACCCACAATTTCTCTCCATTATCCAATATAAAATAAGGAGCGTCATACTGAGGTTGCTTTTCTACTGTAGCCATAGCTATAGTTACTGTACTATCGGGATAACTTTCGTCATTGCCACAAGCTGAAAAGGCGAATACTCCGCTAAAAAGAAGTACCGCCCCTAACATCGATGAAAAAGAATATTTCATATTTTCCGGGGTTTAGGTTATTTACCCGAAAGAACAAAAAAACAGCGTGAAAAGTTTATTTCTTCAGTAAGGCCACCATCTTGCGTGCCGCTGCCTCCGAAGCTCCTGCCGGACCTAAAATTTGAATTATACGATCATACTCTTCCAACATCTTATTCCTATATACCTTATTATATAGAAGAGCTTCCAACTCCGAACGTACATTATCTACCGTCATCGTATCGGCTACCAGTTCACGCACCACTTCCTTATCGGCTACCAGATTAACCAACGAAATATATTTCACTTTTAGAATATGCCGGCGAAGAAAAGCGATAAACATCCCTACCGGAGTATAGTAACACACCACTTGAGGAACACGGAAAAGAGCTGTTTCCAAAGTTGCAGTACCCGAAGTCACCAATGCCGCCTGCGCGTGCTGCAACAGCCTGTAAGTCTGTCCGAAAATGATTTTAACCGGTACATTCGGATTTATATAACCCGCATAATAGGCAGGGTCCATCCCCGGAGCTCCTGCCAACACCAATTGATAATCTTTGGTAAACGGAGCAGCAGCCTCCAGCATCATCGGTAGGTTGTCTTTGATTTCCTGTTTCCGGCTGCCCGCCAACAATGCGATAACAGGCTTTTCGGACAAACCATTATCCGCCACAAATTCCGGAAACCCATCCGGATGTTTCTTACAATAAGCATCCACTGCATCTACACAAGGATTACCCACATAATGAACAGGGTACTGATGTCCGGCAAAAAACTCAATCTCAAAAGGCAGGATAGAAAACAATTCGTCCACATCCCGCTTGATATTTTTAATCCTATACTCTTTCCAAGCCCATATTTTAGGAGAAATATAATAGTAGACAGGTATTTGCGTCTGCTTCTTTATAAACTCGGCTATTTTCAGGTTAAAGCCAGGATAATCCACCAGAATCACTACATCAGGAGCCCAACGAACAATGTCCTGCTTACATTCTTTCATATTCCGAAAGATAGTACGCAAATGCAACAACACCGGGATAAAACCCATATAAGCCAGTTCTTTGTAATGCTTCACCCGCGTTCCACCAACAGCCGTCATCAAGTCCCCGCCAAAGAAACGGAATTCTGCTTCCGGATCTTCCTGTATCAAGGCACACATCAAATTAGATGCGTGCAAATCGCCTGATGCCTCGCCTACTATCAAATAGTATTTCATACTTCCAGATTCCAGTTTTTCAACTCATTCATCATCCCATAAGCGGTCACATCAATTTGGGTAGGAGTTACCGCCACATACCCATGCCCTAATGCCCAGTGGTCCGAATCTTCCGCTTCCGGTTCATAGTTATCAAACTCTCCGGTCAGCCAGAAATACTCTCCACCCCGAGGATGCAGACTACGCTTCCATTCATTAATCCAAGCCCCATTCGTCTGACGGCAGATGCGTACCCCTTTCAAAGAAGCCGTATCCGGAAAGTTCACATTCAAGCAAATACCCAAAGGCAAGCCATGCTCCAGGACCTGCTCAGTAATACGGCGTATATAAGGCAGCGATGAAGAGAAATCAGCATCCGCAAAATGATTACATAATGAATATCCGATAGAAGAAATCCCCTTCAGGCACCCTTCAATCACTACCCCCATCGTACCGGAATAATGCACATTCACTGAAGAATTATCACCGTGGTTTATTCCACCTATCACCACATCGGGACGACGGGGAACAACTGTATGCAATGCCAGTTTCACACAATCTACCGGTGTACCCGTACATTTATACACAGTCAAGTCCTCCTCTTCACGTACCTTGTAATACCGCACAGGATGTTCGGAAGTGATCGCCCCCGAAGCTCCCGAACGAGGACCATCCGGCGCCATTACGATCATTTCACCCACTCCACGCAACCCACGTATCAACTCATTCAATCCCTTAGCTTCCACGCCGTCATCATTTGACAGCAATATCAACGGTTTTTCTCTCTTCATATTTTTCCACTCTTTTTCTCGGAGCGTAAAGATACAACTCTTTGCCGGAACTACCCCTCGCCAGAAAAGAAAATTATCTTAATGTTCTACAACCCAGTGCTAAAAATAGAATAGAATTGAATGAAAATTTCTATCTTTGCCGCCGTTGAGTTATTAACAAAACCAATGAGTTATCAACAGTTTTGCTAATGTCTGCCGTTTTTTATAGGTACAATCATCTATTATTTGTTACTTCGCAGCGAGAAAAACTGATTAATATGGGAAAAATTATTGCTTTAGCCAATCAAAAAGGTGGCGTAGGTAAAACTACCACAACGATTAACCTCGCAGCTTCTCTGGCAACGCTGGAGAAAAAGTGCTGGTTATTGATGCAGACCCTCAGGCCAACGCATCATCAGGATTGGGTGTGAACATCAAAGAGGTAGAATGCTCTATCTATGAATGTATTATCAACGAAGCCGATATACGGGAAGCAATTTATACCACCGACATTGACGGACTCGACATTGTATCTTCACACATCGACCTGGTTGGCGCAGAAATAGAAATGTTGAACCTGGAAGACCGCGAGAAGATCATGAAAAAGTATTAGCCCCCATGCGGGACGAATATGACTATATCCTGATAGACTGCTCCCCGTCATTAGGCTTGATAACGATCAATGCGCTGACAGCAGCCGATTCAGTAATTATCCCTGTTCAATGCGAATATTTTGCATTAGAGGGCATCAGCAAATTGCTGAATACCATTAAGATTATTAAATCGAAACTGAATCCTTCACTGGAAATAGAAGGCTTCCTGCTGACAATGTTCGATTCACGTCTGCGTCTGGCCAACCAGATTTATGATGAAGTGAAACGCCATTTTCAAGAATTGGTATTCAAGACAATTGTACAGCGTAACGTCAAACTGAGCGAAGCTCCCAGCCACGGCATTCCTGCAATATTGTATGATGCGACTCTACCGGAGCCAAGAATCATTTGGCATTGGCACAAGAAATTATAACACGTAACAGTAAGTAAACAATGGCAGTACAGAAAAAATTTGCTTTAGGACGCGGGCTTGACGCACTGATCTCGACCGAAGAAGTAAAGACAGCCGGCTCATCTTCTATCAATGAGATAGAACTGAGCAAAATATCCGTCAACCCTAACCAACCGCGCCGTGAATTTGATCCGGTGGCGTTACAGGAGTTGGCTGACTCTATTGCCGAAATTGGTATCATCCAACCCATTACGTTGCGTCAACTGAGTGAAGACTCTTACCAGATCATAGCCGGAGAACGTCGTTACCGCGCCTCCATACAGGCAGGACTTAAATCTATTCCGGCATACATCCGCACAGCCGATGACGAGAATGTAATGGAAATGGCGTTGATTGAAAATATTCAGCGTGAAGATTTGAATTCATTGGAGATTGCACTGGCTTATCAACATTTATTGGAACAATATGCATTGACACAGGAACGGCTGAGCGAACGTGTCGGAAAAAAACGTACCACTATCGCCAATTATCTGCGTCTGCTGAAACTTCCGGCTCAGATTCAAGTAGCATTGAAAAACCGCGAAATAGACATGGGACACGCCCGTGCCTTATTGTCCTTAGATGATCCTAAGACCCAAATACGTATCTTTAATGAAATACAGTCACAAGGCTATTCTGTCCGCAAAGTGGAAGAAATTGTCAAGGCACTGAGCAGTGGCGAGACAGTGGACAGCGGTGGGAAGAAGATCAAACCAAAAGGTTCCAAACTATCCGAGGAATACACTTTGCTGCAAAGCCATCTCTGCGGATTCTTCGGTTCAAAAGTACAGCTTTCATGCACAGCCAAAGGAAAAGGCAAGATCAGTATTCCGTTCAACAACGAAGAGGACTTGGAACGAATCATGGAAATACTGGATTCACTGAAAAAGAAAGAATAAAGCGTTATTACTACATTGAAAAGAAAAACATCCACATATAAAGTGTTTACATTCATGCTTTTATGCCTTATGATGGCTGGAAGCCTGAATGTTCACGCCCAAAAGGCACGCAACCGCCGTATGGGTATAAAGGCAGATTCTATCATACAAGTCAAAGATTCACTTGTCATTGACAGCCTAAGATTGTTGGAAGAACGACAAAAGATAGAAAATATGGAAGCACCTGTTGATACTGCCGCTTTAGTCCGTAAAAATGATTCCATACAGAAAGCAATGGCTGCCGAAACAAAACCCCGATTTATTCCGAACTCCAACCGTGCCATCTGGCTGGCGTTGGTAATTCCCGGCGGAGGACAGATATACAACCGTAAATATTGGAAACTGCCGATAGTATATGGAGGATTTGTGGGATGTGCATATGCGCTGACCTGGAACAACAGAATGTACAAGGACTATTCGCAAGCCTATCTGGATATTATGGACGATGACCCTAATACCAAAAGCTACGAAGACTTCCTGCCTCATGGCGTGAGTGCGGAAGGTATGGAGAATACCTTTAAAAACCGAAAAGATTTTTATCGCCGATATCGGGATTTAAGCATATTCTGTTTTATCGGTGTATATATACTATCTGTCATAGACGCATACGTGGATGCTGAACTATCTGATTTTGATATATCCAAAGACTTAGGTCTTCAAATACAACCTGTTATTTTTAATGATGGCCGGAGCAGGATACCTAATACAATAGGCCTGCAATGCAGCTTCAAATTTTAATCGCATGAAAAACTTTTTAATTGGTTTATTTACATTTATAGGAACAACGGGAATCAACGCACAAACCCAAAGTATTACCGTTCACTCGCAAACTACAGGAAAAGAAGAAATTATTGATGTTCCTGAAAGTATGCAGTCAGAAATGGACAGTCTTTACTGGGACTGGCAATCTAAGAATTACATCACATTGGGAGAGAACTGCACAATGGCCTCTACCAACCTGTTGTAAGTGATTCCATCTATATGGATCGTCTGTCACGTATCCCCTCTATCATAGAAATGCCTTACAACGAGGCTGTACGCAAATTCATTGATATGTATGCCGTCCGTCTGCGCAATAAAGTATCCTTTATGCTTGCGGCAACCAATTTTTATATGCCTATCTTTGAAGAAGCACTTGATTTATACGACCTTCCTCAAGAACTGAAATATCTGCCGGTTATAGAATCTGCCTTAAATCCTGTTGCAGTTTCCCGCCAGGGAGCTACCGGTTTGTGGCAGTTTATGCTGGGTACAGGAAAAATATACGGGCTGAAAAACAATAGTCTGATAGACGAAAGGCGGGACCCGGTCAAATCAACTTGGGCGGCGGCACGTTATCTGAAAGACTTATATGACATCTATCAAGACTGGAACCTGGTATTGGCAGCTTACAACTGCGGGCCAGGCACTATCAACAAAGCCATACGCCGTGCCGGAGGAGCCACAGATTATTGGACAATCTACAACTACCTGCCCAAAGAAACCCGTGGGTACGTTCCTGCTTTCATTGCAGCAAACTACATCATGACTTATTATTGCGAACATGACATCTGTCCCATGGAAACACAGCTCCCCAACGCTACAGACACCATTCACATAAACAAAGACCTCCACTTACAACAAGTGGCAGAAGTATGCAACATCAACCTCGACCAGCTTCGCAGCCTGAATCCCCAATACAAAAAGGATATTATTCCCGGTAACAGCGAGTTGTGTGTACTTCGTTTGCCCAATAACTTTGTCAGTACTTTCATTGACCGCCAAGACAGTGTATTCGCTTATAAACCCAATGAATATCTGACCAAAAGAAAAACGGTAGCTATCAAAGAAACAACCAGTAGCAGAAACCGCTCATCCAAGGGAACTCTTTATCATAAAATCAAACAAGGAGACACATTGAGGAATTGCCGCCAAATACCACGTATCCATCAGTCAATTACGTAATCTAAACGGTATAAAGGGCAATAATATCAGAGCCGGAAAAAGTTTGCGGATCAGATGATTGATAAAAAATACAGATTTAACACTATACATTTTCTGAAAATACTTGCTTGAATATGTTTTTGTATATTTTTGCAGTATAGATTATAGGAGGCAAAAATATGACGGATGAAAAGCAGACTCAGGAACAGGCGGATGAGGAAATGATAAACCAAGGGTTTCAGGAACTTTTGGACAGTTATCTAGCGACCAAACACCGTAAAAAAGTAGAAATCATCACAAAGGCATTCAATTTTGCCAAACAAGCACACAAAGGAGTAAAACGACGCTCGGGTGAACCATACATCATGCATCCCATAGCCGTTGCTAAAATTGTATGTACCGAAATAGGACTGGGATCAACTTCCATTTGTTCGGCTTTACTGCATGATGTAGTTGAAGATACAGACTACACTGTGGAAGACATCGAAAATCTGTTTGGTCCTAAAATTGCACAGATTGTAGATGGCCTGACTAAAATATCCGGCGGTATATTCGGAGACCGGGCTTCCGCACAAGCCGAGAATTTCAAGAAATTGCTACTGACCATGAGTGATGATATCCGGGTTATCCTCATCAAAATAGCCGACCGTCTGCATAATATGCGTACGCTTGGCTCCATGCTTCCCAACAAGCAATACAAAATTGCCGGAGAAACCTTATACATCTATGCGCCATTGGCTAACCGCTTGGGGTTAAACAAAATAAAGACAGAACTGGAAGATCTCAGTTTCAAATATGAGCATCCGGAAGAATATGCACAGATAGAATCCAAGCTACAAGAAACACAAGCGGAACGCGAAGAAGTATTCCGTGAATTTACAGCACCTATCCGCGCACAACTGGACAAAATGGGTATCAGTTATCAATTGATAGCACGAGTAAAATCCCCTTATTCCATTTGGAACAAGATGCAGACCAAGCATATCACATTTGAAGAAATATATGATATCCTGGCTGTCCGTATCATTTTCTGTCCCAAAAATCCGGAAGAAGAACTTAATGAGTGCTTTAACATATACGTATCCATATCTAAGATTTATAAACCGCACCCAGACCGCTTGCGCGACTGGGTAAGCCACCCTAAAGCCAACGGCTATCAGGCACTTCACGTAACCCTGATGAGTAACAAAGGCCAATGGATAGAAGTGCAGATACGCAGTGAGCGGATGAATGACGTAGCCGAACAAGGCTTTGCCGCACACTGGAAATATAAAGAAGGCGGAGGCAGTGAGGACGAGGGTGAACTGGAAAAATGGCTGCGTACCATCAAGGAGATTCTGGACGATCCGCAACCGGATGCCATGGACTTTCTGGATACCATCAAACTGAACCTGTTCGCTTCTGAAATATTTGTCTTCACTCCGAAAGGTGAAATCAAAACAATGCCGCAAAACTGTACGGCACTGGATTTTGCATTCTCCATCCATACATTCTTGGGCAGCCATTGCATCGGAGCTAAAGTCAACCACAAGCTGGTGCCCTTGAGCCACAAACTGCAAAGTGGCGACCAGGTGGAGATTCTTACTTCCAAATCACAGCATGTACAGCCTTCGTGGATAAACTTTGCCACCACCGCAAAGGCCAAAGCCAAGATTCTGGCCATACTGAAACGCGAACAGCGAGGCATGCAGCAGGCCGGTGAGGAAATGTTACGGGAATTCTTTTCCAGAGAAGGAGTAGAGTACACTCCCGAAAATATACGAAAGATCTGTAATCTGCATACCATCAAAACACAGGAAGAATTGTTTGCCGCCATCGGATTAAAAACAATCATTCTAGGAGAAAACGACAAGAACGAACTGAAAGACAAACCGACTTCCAGTAACTGGAAAAAGTATATCTCTTTCGCCTTCGGAGGCAGCAAGACAAACAAGGAGAAACCGACAGAAGAGAAGGAACCCTTACAAAAGATAGACAGCAAGAAAATATTGAAACTGACTCCCGAAGCTATCCAAAAGAACTATGTGATAGCTGAATGCTGCAAGCCTATTCCGGGAGATGACGTTTTGGGATATATAGGCGACAATAATCGTATCATCATCCACAAACGCCAATGCCCGTTGGCTACCAAACTGAAGAGCAGTTACGGCAACCGCCTGTTGGCTGTCCAATGGGAGACGGGAAAATCCTTGTACTTTCCTGTAAATATCTACATAAAAGGTATTGACCACATCGGTCTGTTAAATAAGGTAACAGAAGTCATTTCACAACAATTGAATGTAAATATCCACAAGTTGAATATTGAAAGTAACGACGGTATCTTTGAAGGAAGAATACAGCTATTTGTACACGATGTGGATGATGTAAAATCCATCACTACCAATCTAAGAAAGATAGATGAGATAAAAACCGTCACCCGTATCGAGAAATTCGAAGACCAGCCGAATTAACCAATACCAATTTCACCGCAGACTACACTGATTGTTCATAACGATTATCCGCAACTCGTTTTTAATCCGTGCAATCTGTGGTGAATATTCTTAAGTCAGATAATCCAGTTCTTTACGCATACTAACCAATTCCTCACGTATCAGTTTCAATCTGTCCAAAATCTCCGCAGTACGGATAGTGGTTTCTCTGTTCATCTTCAGTTTCTGCTTGGCCCCCTGTAAAGTCATCCCTTTCTCTTTCACCAGATGATAGACCAGCCGGATATTCTCAATATCCTCTTTACGATACTGACGGACATTCCCTCCCGCCTTCTTGGGAGAAATAATAGGAAATTCCTTTTCCCAATAACGCAACAAGGATTCATTTACATCAAACATCTTTGCCACTTCCCCTATGGAATAGTAAAGTTTCAGTTCTTTATTAGGATTATAGGCCATGGTAAATTAAAATTGAGAATTAAAAATTCACGGCTAGTCAAATACCTTACCGTGGTTGGCTGCAATCTGTATCATCTTATCATAATCTTCCGCGCTCAAATCCATGAAATAATAATTCACAGGATTCTGCACTTTTCCTTTCACGTGCACTTCATAGTGCAAGTGAGGTCCGGTACTTTTACCTGTACTTCCCACAGCTCCAATCACTTCACCCCTGACCACCTTCTGTCCCGGTCTTACCTTGTAAGCACTCAGATGTGCATAGCGCGTAAGATAACCAAAGCCATGATTCACTTCGATGGTATTCCCATAACCTGTCTCCCATCCGGCCTTCACCACAACACCATCACCGGTGGCATACACCGGCGTGCCCGGACTAGCAGAAAAGTCCATCCCCGCATGAAACTTGGTTGTCTTATAAATAGGATCTATACGGACACCGTAACCGGAAGCCGTCTTCTTCAAATCCTTATTGGAAACAGGCTGGATGGCCGGAATACATTTCAGCATCTCGTCATGGCTCTTACACAAATCCACCACCTCGTCAAAAGACTTGGACTGGATATAAAGCTGCCGGTTCAACATATCCAGTTTCTGAGTGGTATTGATAACCAGATCGGCATTCGCCATATCCCGTAACTGTTCATAGCGGTTTGTCCCCCCATAACCAGCCTTACGGACAGCATCCGAAACAGGATCGGCCTGCAACACCACCCGATACAAATTATCATCACGCTGCTGGATATCCTGCATCACCCCCATAGCCTCATCCAGACGATGAGACAACACATTATACTGGGCCAGTAAGCGAGCATTCTCTATACGGAGCTCTTTCTCGGACGGAGAACCAAAGATCAATAATAAAATAATGAAACTGCCTGCCCCCAAGCCCATTCCTACAAACAAACGGCGCAAGATGCTTAAGGCGCGCTGCCTCACTGTGGGGTAAATGCGGTCATAAGTTCGGGTCTTAGGATTATAAATATAGTAGACTTTACGCATCTAATTCTGCTTTTTGAAGTTTTTAATGCACAACACATCAATATTTTGCACAATTCTTGTCGACAAAAATAATAAAACCAATTATCTTTGCAAATCCTTTTTGAGAATATTAACTAGAAGACAATATATTAAGCGACATGATGACAGCTAAAGAAATTAGAGATTCTTTCAAAAGCTTTTTCGAGTCGAAAGGACACCAGATTGTCCCATCGGCTCCGATGGTCATTAAAGATGACCCCACATTGATGTTCACCAATGCAGGAATGAACCAGTTCAAAGACATTATTCTGGGCAATCACCCGGCCAAATACAAAAGAGTTGCGGACTCACAAAAATGTTTGCGTGTAAGCGGCAAGCACAATGACCTGGAAGAAGTGGGACATGATACCTACCACCATACTATGTTCGAGATGCTGGGCAACTGGTCTTTCGGAGATTACTTCAAGAAAGAAGCTATCGGCTGGGCATGGGAATATCTGGTAGATGTACTGAAAATAGATCCGAAAGATCTGTATGCCACCGTATTCGAAGGAAGTCCCGAAGAAGGACTGGAACGGGACAATGAAGCCGCCTCTTACTGGGAACAGTTCCTGCCGAAAGACCATATCCTCAATGGCAACAAACATGACAATTTCTGGGAAATGGGTGATACAGGTCCCTGCGGCCCGTGTTCTGAAATCCATATCGACTCACGTTCGGAAGAAGAAAAAGCTCAAATCCCCGGCAACCAACTGGTAAATAAGGATCATCCGCAAGTAATCGAGATCTGGAATCTTGTATTCATGCAGTTCAACCGCAAAGCAGACGGTTCACTGGAAGGTCTTCCCGCCAAAGTAATCGATACCGGTATGGGATTCGAACGTTTGGTGCGCACACTGCAAGGCAAGACATCCAACTATGACACTGACGTGTTCCAACCGATGCTGAAAGCCATCGCCGAAATGGCAGGAACCACCTATGGCCAAGACAACCAGAAAGATATCGCCATGCGCGTTATAGCCGACCATATCCGTACCATCGCATTCTCAATCACCGACGGTCAGTTGCCCAGTAACGCAAAAGCCGGCTATGTAATCCGCCGTATCCTCCGCCGTGCCGTCCGTTACGGATATACTTTCCTGGGACAGAAACAAGCATTCATGTACAAGCTGCTGCCTGTATTAATTGAGAATATGGGCGAGGCCTATCCAGAGTTGAACGCACAAAAAATACTGATCGAGAAAGTGATCAAAGAAGAAGAAGAATCTTTCCTGCGCACACTGGAAACAGGTATCCGTCTGTTGGACAAGACTATGAACGATGCCAAAGCTGCCGGGAAAAAAGAGATCAGCGGTGTGGATGCCTTTACATTATATGACACTTTCGGTTTCCCCCTCGACCTGACAGAACTGATTCTCCGCGAAAACGGCATGACTGTAAACGAAGAAGAGTTCAACGCCGAAATGCAGAAACAAAAAGAACGCGCCCGTAACGCGGCAGCCGTTGAAACTGGCGACTGGATCACCATAAAGGAAGGTGACACCCACTTTGTAGGTTATGACTTTACCGAATATGAAACCAGCATCCTGCGCTATCGCCAGATCAAGCAGAAAAACCAGACACTGTATCAAATTGTACTGAGCGATACTCCTTTCTATGCCGAAAGTGGTGGTCAGGTAGGTGATACAGGGGTGATCGTAAGCGAATTCGAAACCATCGAAATCATTGATACCAAGAAGGAAAACAACCTTCCTATCCATATCACCAAAAAACTGCCCGAACACCTTGACGTTCCGATGATGGCTTGTGTAGATACAGAAAAACGTGCCGCCTGTGCCGCCAACCACTCTTGTACTCACTTGCTGGACGAAGCGTTGCGCCAGGTATTAGGAACTCACGTAGAACAAAAAGGTTCTTTGGTGACTCCTGAGTCATTACGTTTCGATTTCTCTCACTTCCAGAAAGTGACTGACGAGCAACTTCGTGAAGTGGAACATTTGGTAAATGCCAAAATCCGTGAGAATATCCCTTTGACGGAATACCGCAATCTTCCTATCGAAAAGGCAAAAGAACTGGGTGCCATTGCTTTGTTCGGTGAAAAATACGGTGATGAGGTACGTGTTGTCCAATTCGGCAACTCTATTGAATTCTGCGGAGGTACCCACGTTTCGGCTACAGGCAAGATCGGTATGGTTCGTATTATCAGCGAAAGCTCTGTTGCTGCCGGTGTGCGCCGTATCGAAGCTATCACGGGTGCCAAAGTAGAGGAATTGATGGATACGGTCCAGGATACGCTGAATGACTTGAAGGCATTGTTCAACAATGCTCCCGATCTGAAAGTCGCCATCCGCAAGTATATTGACGAAAATGCAGGATTGAAGAAGCAGGTGGAAGAGTTCATGAAAGAAAAGGGCGCCGCACTGAAAGCCAGACTGGTAGAGAATGCCAAAGAAATAAATGGTGTGAAAGTGGTGAAAGCCATCATTCCGATGTCTGCCGACGTAGTGAAAGATATTGCCTTCCAGCTGAAAGGTGAAATTCCTGCCAATTTGTTCGTTGTAATAGGCAGTGTGGACAATAACAAACCGATGCTGACTGTCATGATTAGCGAAGACCTGGTAAAAGCCGGACAGAATGCAGGCAAACTGGTCCGTGAAGCAGCCAAACTGATTCAAGGCGGCGGCGGTGGTCAGCCCCACTTCGCAACGGCAGGCGGTAAGAATCCTGACGGTTTGAATGCGGCTGTTGATAAAGTGATAGAGCTGGCTGCATTGTAATCTATTCGAATTTCGTCCATATTTCGTATATATCAAAACTCCGCCATTCTGGTCTGAAAGCCGGTGGCGGAGTTTTTTCATCTGGTTCACTAAGCCTTTTCTCCTCTATGGATAAGGGAAACAGAAAAGAAGATTTCTATCTCCCAAGCCTTTGGAGTTATCTCCATAACTTGAGTCAACTCCATAAGCTTGGGAGTTAACTCCAAAGGTTATGGAGATAGAACATAAACGTTCAAAAAAGCTTAGCCATAAGGAAAAAAAACTAACTAAACGGCTGGAAGCATATAATCAGTCATTAACACCTCACTGACTGTCTGCTTATTCCGTCTGCTCCTTCGGCCAGTTCACTAGATACAGAATTTCCGTAGCACGGGTGAAAGCCGTATACAGCCAACGGAAATAATCCGGAGTCAGCATATTCTCCGTCATATAGCCCTGATCCAAAAAGACCCGTTTCCACTGGCCACCCTGCGCTTTGTGACAAGTAACGGCATACGCATATTTCACCTGTAAGGCATTGTAATGAGGATCGGCTTTCATTTTCTTCATCCGCTCACGTTTCACAGTTATATCAGCATAATCCTCCAATACCGAATAAAATAACTTGTCATTCAATTCTTTAGGCAATGCGGGTGTTTCAGTATGCAAGGTATCCAACAAAAGTTTCACCTCCAGTTCCATACCATCATAGTCGGGGAACGCCAGCACCACATCGGCAAAACGAAAGCCGTATGCCTCACGCACCCGACGAACACGGCGAATTACAGCTATATCTCCATTGGCTATAAAATCAATCTCCTTACAGCCCTCCGTCCAAAAATAGTTATTCTTCGCCACCATCAGCAGGTCACCGCTGTTCAGTTCATCCTCCCGAAACAAAATCGTATTCCTGATTCCCTTATTATAAATATTCGCCCGTTTATTGGAACGGCAGACCACAATCGTTTCGTCCATACCTGCCTGACCGTAACAATCATTAATAACCTCAATCAGCTCACTACCAGAAACCATCCGGATATCCGGAAACCCTTCCACACGGACAGAAGGCAAAGTGAGAAAATCTTCCGCGGATATGTAGCGGCGCAATTCTGTCGCATTCCAAAGAATCCCCGAATCGTGCATCTGACGGACCACCTCAGTGAGCTGCGCCTCATATACTTCCATGCCATACCCGCGTAACTTATCGGCCGAAAGAGACGGACTCTCCTCTTCTCCTACCGGAGGAAGCTGCGCCGTATCCCCTATCAGCATCAAACGGCAACCTGTTCCGGCATATACATATTGAATCAAGTCGTCCAGCAAACGCCCTGTACCAAAGACTGCCCCCGCCAATCCGTCATTAGCGATCATCGACGCCTCATCCACAATAAACAAAGTATGCTGATGCAAGTTATCATCCAAAGAAAAGTTATCCAGGTCATTTGAAAAGTTGCGCTGGCGGTAAATCTTCTTATGAATAGTATAAGCCGGATGCTGTGCATAATGTGAAAAGACTTTAGCCGCCCTGCCCGTCGGAGCAAGTAGAACACACTTTTGCTGTAACTGGTCCAAGGTCTTCACCAATGCCCCGATAAGGATGTTTTACCCGTACCGGCATATCCCTTTAAGAGAAAAACCGAGTCCGATTGGTGGGAAAAGAGAAAATCTGCTAAAAATTTAACAGCTTTTTCTTGTTCTAAAGTTGGTTTATATAGAAAATTTCCCTTAATTTGCTGCACTAAATAACTATTAATCATAATTGCGTAATAAAAAGTTCCTTGAACTGTGCGTTATTAGATTTATTTGTTTTATTTTTGCGATGCGAATATAAACTAAAAAAAACACATATTTATCATGAAAACAGTTATTAATATTGTATTGGCTGCTTGCGTTATCGGTTTGATATACGTTTGCTACGGCAGTATCATGGGACCGATTAACTTCGATGACGCTAAAAAAGCTAGAGAGAAACAAGTTATTGCACGCTTAATTGACATCCGTAAGGCACAGTTGGAATACCGCAACCTGCACAACGGACAATACACTGCAAGTTTCGACACCTTGATTGATTTCGTCAAAACTGCAAAACTTCCATTTGTAAAGAAAGAAGGAGTTTTGTCTGATACGCAACTGGAAGCTGGCATGACTGAAAAGAAAGCTATGGCAATCATCAACAAAGCCAAAAAAACTGGTAACTGGAAAGAAGTTGAAAAAGAAGGTTTAATGAACTTCAAACGTGATACTTTATGGGTTGCCGTAACAGATACAATCTATGCTCCGGGATTCAATGCAGATTCTTTAAGATATGTTCCTTTCGGAAACGGTGCACAGTTTGAAATGGCTATCCGTAACGATACAACAAAATCAGGTGCCCCTTTGCATTTATTCCAAGCTCAAACTCCGTATGAAACATATTTGGGTGGTTTGAATGCTCAAGAATTGGCTAACCTTAAAGACCTTCAAACCAAACTGGGCAAATATTGCGGTTTAAGAGTGGGTGATATCGAACAGCCTAACAATAACGCAGGTAACTGGGAATAAGAATGACTGAACGTATCGATTTTACAAAATCGGAACAATATACATTATCCATCCGCCTCAGTGCGGATGGATTTTCTTTTTCTATCTATAACCCACTGACAGATAATGATTTCTGCTTTGTTCCGTATCCTGTCAATACCGGATACTCTATGACGGCTAATCTAAAGGAAATGTTAACCGAGACAGAAACTCTAAGATATCCGTATAAACGGGTTAACATTCTGTATGACTCCCCCCGTTTCACACCTGTTCCTTTAGAATTATTCGAAGACGAACAAATGGATACTGTTTTCTATCATAATTTTCCTAAAGGAAATAACGAGATTGTACTTTGCAATGTCCTGGGAAGGAGTAATGTGGTAATACTTTTTGCTATAGACAAACATACCCATTTGTTACTGACTGAACATTTTCCTACAGCTCGTTACTTCTCCACCGCCAGCCCGCTGACTGAATATTTCGCCCGGAAAAGCCGGTTGGGCAACAGCCGGAAACTATACACACACATACGCGAGCAACAAATGGAAGTTTTTTGTTTTGATAAGGGCAACTTATTACTGATTAACTCATTTCCATGCAAACAAACCACAGACCGTGTGTATTACCTATTATATATATGGCAACAATTAAATTATAATCAGGAAAAAGACGAACTGCACTTGACAGGAAAATTAGAGGACAAAGAAGAATTATTGAAAGAATTGCGCAACTATCTGCGTCAGGTATTCGTCATCAACCCCAAAGCGGAATTCAACCGCTCCGAGATAAGTAAAATAGAAGAGATACCTTTTGACATGCAAACCTTATTATTATGCGAGTAATCAGCGGTATATACAAACGGCGCCGTTTCGACGTGCCTCATACATTCAAGGCACGTCCAACAACGGATTTTGCCAAAGAGAACCTTTTCAATGTATTAAGTAATAATTATTTTGACTTCGAGAACGGAGTTACAGCTTTGGACCTTTTTGCCGGTACGGGCAGCATCAGTATAGAACTGGTTTCACGCGGTTGTGACCGGGTTATCTCAGTGGAAAAAGATCCCCAGCATCTTTCTTTCATCTCGCAGGTGATGCGTGAAGTGAAGACTGACAAATGTTTTCCTATCCGTGCTGATGTCTTTAGATTTATAGACAAATGCAGCGAGCAGTTTGATTTCATCTTCGCCGATCCTCCATACGCCTTGAAAGATCTGGAAAGTATCCCCACCCGTATTTTCGAAAGCGGGATTTTAAAGGAAGACGGATTATTGGTATTGGAACATGGCAAAGAGAACCATTTCGAGGATAATCCCCATTTTATTGAGCGCCGTGTATATGGCAGTGTGAACTTCTCTTTCTTCAAAGCAATGGTGCCAGCAACCGAACAATAGATTCTTGTGCTTTTTGATACCAAGGACGCTTCATCCATGTTTTTCTCTGTAACAGGATAGCGTCCTTCTGGTCTTGCAGGAAAATACCCTTCAACATCAATGCTGAGGCCGGATCATACATAAAGGCATTCACCTCAAAATTATGCTCAAAGCTACGGAAGTCCATATTAGTAGAACCTACCGTAGAGAGAGTATCATCACTAACCATCAACTTGGAATGCAAAAAACCTTTCTGATAAAGGTAAATCCTGACACCCGCACGCATGATATCATCCAAATAAGATAACGAACCTAAATGTGTTATCCACGTATCGGCACGTGCCGGTATCATAATGCGAACATCCACACCTGCTAAAGCTGCCGTTTTCAATGCCATCAGAATAGGTTCGGTAGGCAACAGGTAAGGGGTTTGTATATAAAAATACTTTCGGGAACTACTGATAGCTATCAGTAACCCTTGCATAATATCCCGCCATTCGCCTACAGGATCGGAAGTAACAATCTGTATCAGAGCCTTCCCAAAGATTCCAACTTCGGGGAAATAACGGGAGGAAGTGATAAGAGTACGGTCTACCACATACCAATCGGTCAAAAAAGCAGTCTGTAACCCATATACCGCTTTTCCTTCTATCTTAATGTGAGTATCCCGCCATATCCCCCATGGAAAGCCTTTCATATAGCGCAAAGCAATGTTCATTCCTCCCATATAAGCCACACGACCGTCAATTACCACTATTTTACGGTGATTACGATAATTTACCTTACTGGTAAATAAAGGGAAACGAACTTTCAAAAAACTACGTGCTTCAATACCTGCTCCCCGCATTTCATCAAAAAAGCATGGGGAACTTTCCAACAGCCCACGTCATCGTATAGTAAACGCACTTCTACTCCCTGCCGCGCTTTATCTATCAACACATCGCGCAGCAGCCTGCCTGCCGGATCATCCTCAAAAATATAAAACTGTAAATGGATGTGGTGCTTTGCTTTACTGATTTCTTTCATCAATGAATACAGCATGGAATAACCATCCGTAAAAACTTCCGTCGCATTTCCTTCAAAGGGCAAAGCATTATTCACTTTCCGGAAAAAACGCATCAACTGGTACTGTTCATCAGGACACTTAAACGCCTTTTGCGCTTGGTATTCTGCCATAGGACGTTTTATAAGACGGGTGAACCCTTTCTTGCTGATCAATTTCTCCTTACGTGTGCTTCTGCCGAAAAAGAAATAGAATACAAGCCCCACAATGGGCAGGAAAAAGAGTACAAGTACCCATGCCATTGTTTTAACAGGATTACGATTATCAAGTATCACTATAAAGATAGTTCCGATGATAATCACAAAATAAAGCACGTTAAAAGCAACAGCAAAGATTTCATTAAAGATACTCCACTCTACCATATAATTCCAAGTAATTTACTTATAAGCAAACTTATAAAAAATCCCAACCTATAACAATATAGATTGGGAAAAGATTAAGATATAGTTTCATTTAAAAAGGACGCCGGCCATGTCTTCCTGGACCGGGACCAAAACCGGGACCACCGAATCCCCTATGGCTATTCATCATCTTGTCACGAGCGGCTTTACTTCCAAAAATATTCAGACGATAGATAAAATGCACCATACAGTAACTATTGATACTGTTGTATTCGGTAACCGAACGTACATCTGCAGTCAAAGAACGGCTGATATTGCTCTGTTGTTTTAAAATGTCATACATTTCAAAACTAACAGTTGCTGCTCCCTTCAATAAACTTTGTGCTATTTGGGCATTCCAAATCAGTTCATTATTGTTCAAACTGGCATCATCATATCCTCTACGGGACTGGTTGGTGATATTAGTAGACAATGTCATCTGCCATGGTAGAGTGACATTGGTACTCGCTCCATATGAGAATGTATAAGGATTTTGGTTCTTTTCAGGACGCAGCTTGCTACGTTCCGCTGTATATTCAATAGAACCATTCAATGAAAATTCAAACCAGTCATTCCGATAGGACCCATTCAGATTCTCCGCCAAAGTCAAGCCGGTAGTCGTATTCTTATCATCATGCAATGTTTCCTTATTGTATAAGAACGCTACTTGATTCCGGTAGTTAACACGAGAAAAAGAATTTATAGTAAACTTTTTATTCTTCAAAGCCGAATTAAAACCGAACATACCAAACGCATTCCAGTTTCCATTGATATTCTGAGGAGTTGAAGTAGTACCACCCGTATTCTCATCATATATCGTACTATTACTGATACTATTCTGAGTAGCAGTGAAATTTACATGGGTCATTATCCACGCTGTTTCTCGGCATTATAAGTGTTATAAAACAAACGCATGGTATGGGCAAACGAAGGCTTCAAACCAGGATTACCCACACGGATATTCAACGGATTGGAATTATCGACAATCGGCAGCAGGTTTTCCATACTAGCTGACTACTACGCCCACGATAAGTGATACGCAGCTGACTTACCTTAGAGAAGCGATAACGAAAATCCAGATTCGGAGCAAAATTGAATACCGTTCTTGTGGTATCAGTCATGTAATCTCCCTTCTTATAGGACAATTTCGTATTTTGAGGCTGTAAGGACATGCCGGCACTCAACTGATATTTCTCCCGGATAAATCGTAGCCCTAAAGAGATATCATGATTAAAGTATTTATATTCAGCATCCTTACTCAAGCTATCTACATAAGCAGTTTCATAGTCTTCGGGTAATCCGTCATTTATATTCCAAGGATACCCCAAATCATATGTCGATTTATCACTCTTGCTATTCTTATATTGGAATCTATAACTAAATTGCAGGAAAGTAGCCCGTGCTATAGGTTCGCTATAAGTAAATTGTGCTGTATAATTATAATTTTTAGTAGGCATCGTAATGTATTGATTACGATATTCAATGGAGTCCCCTCCTAAATAATTCTTTATCTGATAATAACGGGTTTCCGATTGAGCATACTGATCGCTGTCATCATCTCCATATCCAAACGAACCACGGAATGTAATATTACGTCCTTTATCATTCAGTTTCCGATTCAGCTGTAAAGTTGCATTAGCCGACAAACTATTTGATTTTGACAAATTGTGTTCATTGGTAGCATTAATACGAGTATCCCTTAACGGGTCATCGGTACCTATATTGTTAAAGTTCAGATAATCATTGGGATTTACCACATATTGGTAAGGGTCCTCATTAAAAGTTCCTGATTCTGTTGCCGAAGTCCCTTTTGTTTTATTATAAGAAACATTCGGCCGAAAAATAATATTGGTCATTGAATCGGGACGCCATTCCATACGAAAATCCGCATTGAAATCAGTCACTTTATTACGATCGGCTTTGTTTGAATTGGAATAAGAATCCCCCGACTGCAAAAAACGCTGTGAAGATCCTACTGTTACTACATCCGCATCACGATAGTTGTAACGCATGCTACCTCCCACTTCCATTTTTTCTGTTTCTGTAGCAAAATTCGCTCCTAGCATTTTAGTTGCGTTCAATCCATTGTTACGCCTCCAACGAGGTCCTCCTCCCGAAAATCCCTGATCATTCACATTATTGGCGGAACCAATAATAGAGAATTGAGTTTTATCATAAAAACGGTTAATCATAGCTCTTCCCGCATAACGGTCTTCCGTACCGGCCGCCAAATCCACATTTCCAAACCAACCCTGATTCATCCCCTTCTTTACCGTCAAATCGAGCACTGTTTCCTCCTCACCATCATCAATACCCGTAATGCGTGCCAAATCGGACTTCTTATCATATGTTTTCAGTTTTTCCACCATATCGACTGGCAGATTCTTCAAACCGGTCTTCACATCGCCACCAAAAAACTCTTTGCCGTCTACCATAATCTTTTTTACTTCCTTACCATTGATTTTGATATTACCATCGTCATCTATTTCTGCTCCCGGAAGTTTTTTCACCAACTCTTCCAACATTGCCCCCTCAGGAGTACGATAAGCAGAAGCATTATAACCAATAGTATCTTCTGAAATGGTTACTTGCGGACCTCGGCTACAATAACTGCCTCACCCAACATGATAGCATCGGTAGGTAAAGTGACCGTTCCAATATTAACGCTCGGTTTACCAGCTGTCAGCTGCAAAGATTTTTCCTGAGTAAGATAACCTACAAATGAAATTTTAAGTACATATTTTCCCGGACGGGCGGCAATAGAGAATACTCCGTTGTTATTGGTAACATTTCCTACCACCATTGTACTATCGGGTAGAGAAAGTAATTGTACGGTAGCTTGTCCAACCGGGCTTTTATCATCACCATCAATCACAGATCCCGTCACGGTTATGCGCTTGCCACTTTGCGCCCAAGAGAGAGTTGCACAGGTACATACCAGTAACAACAATAATATTAACTTCTTCATTTTTTCCTTGAAATTTTAATGCCTAATGTCCTTTGGACACTCTTGTCAACAAAAGGTTTAACGGAAAAATGTATTTATTTCTTAAATAATCGGTCAACCCGGCTTTTTTGTACGCCAAATTCCAGACAAATAACATTAAAAGCCATATAAACTATAGCAATGGAATTATCCGCTTCTTCCAGATTTCCATTATATACTCCTCTGACCAACATTACAATATAATAAATGCCCAGCAAATAAATAGCATAACAAATAGCCTTGACACGTATTCGGGAAATCTTCTCATTCTCATCCTTCACTTTTGCCAAGAAGATCATAAACAGAGAAAACCAGATAAGTAACTTGATAGAAGCCTTTGTAAACAACAAGTTACTATCATTTATCATGCCAAACATAAACATGAGCAACGGTACGAAAACAGACAACAACAGAACAACATATCCCATCGTCCTACAATAAACCGGTAAAATTCCTTTCATTATTTTATATTTTAACGTACAAAAGTAATTATTTGTAAGCAAAGAACGGTCATCTTTTTGCTTTTTTACCTAAATTTGCAGGCAAATAATAGAAATATGAGTAAACAAGAAGTTATTATCTGCCATAACTTAGAAGAAAATCTCAATAAGGCAATAACCCAATGCCACATGACAAATTATTTGTCTTGGCTGATGAACATACGCGTAAACTTTGCATTCCTGTTTTATCTGGATTTGATTGTATTAAAAATGCCCATTTTATTTATATAGGGGCCGAAGATGTGCACAAAAACTTGGAAACATTGGCATATGTATGGAAAGAGTTGGGAGATAAAGGCGCAAGCCGTCATTCGTTACTTATCAATTTAGGTGGAGGGATGGTTACAGATTTAGGAGGATTCGCCGCATCAACTTTCAAACGAGGGATCAAATATATCAATATTCCTACCACGCTACTGGCTATGGTTGATGCATCTGTAGGAGGCAAGACCGGAATCAATTTCAACGGATTAAAGAATGAGATCGGAGTCTTCTCCCCTGCCGAAAGTGTATTGATTGACGCTGATTTTCTAAAATCACTGGATCTTCGAAATCTATTGTCCGGATACGCTGAAATGTTGAAACATGGTCTTATCAGCACCCATGATCATTGGATAGAATTGCTGAGATTTGACTTCAACAATATAGATTACAAGGTCTTACAGACTTTAGTCGGAAAATCTGTACAGATTAAAGAAAATATAGTGGAACAGGACCCTTTTGAAAGAGGAATCCGCAAAGCTTTAAATCTGGGACACACCGTAGGGCATGCTTTCGAAAGTCTGGCATTAGAGACACAGCATCCTATATTACATGGTTACGCTGTGGCATGGGGGATAGTTTGTGAACTTTATTTCTCCCACATCAAAACAGGTTTTCCCAAAGACAAGCTACGTCAAACCATCTTGTTCATCAAAGAACATTATGGAGTTATGCCTTTTGATTGCAAACAATATGAACGCCTCTATGAATTCATGAAACATGATAAGAAGAACTCAGCAGGCATCATTAATTTCACCCTATTAACTGAAATAGGAGATATACAGATTAACCAATCGGCAAGTAAAGACGAAATTTTTGAAATGCTGGATTTTTATCGTGAATCCATGGGTTGCTGATCCCCCTTTAAACAGATGGAAAGATTGTACAATCTTTCCATCTGTCCGATACAATAAAAAACATCTTTTATTTATCCCCAATTATGCTCAGACAAACTTTTAACAATCAAGAAATTAGAGTATTTATGATATATTAGTTAAAAAACCAAGCTTATCATTTAAAAAAGACAAATACAAAGTGCTTTTTTTCCGTAAAATTGTTCCTAAACACCATTGATCAACTTTTCAATGCTTCAGAAATCCTATTTTTGCACTATAATTGGTTGGTATAAATGTTATATAAGGAATTTGAAAAGAATAGAGAAGATATATTAGAGAATGAATTTTGCATGCAATCTGATGCATCAACATTGCCCATTACAGATTGCCCCTCTTATACCCCTATATGTACTATTGGAATCTGTATACAAGGAAATGCTAAAATAAGAATGGATTCTCAAGAATATACTATACATCCACATGATGTTTTTGTCTTTATGCCGGGATTGCTAGTCTCAGTCATAGAGACAAGTCCTAATTTCACAACAAACTATTTTACACTTTCAAACACATTTTTCTATGATGTAATAAAAACTATCAGAAGTTTTTCTCCTCAATTTTTCTCTTACATGAAATCTCGTTTCCTTTATCCCTTGCCGGAACAAGAGATGCAGTATTTCATGAATTATTATGCATTACTGAAGAGTCGGAGCAAACTTCCCAAAAGTTTTTCCAGAGAAGCAATTATAGCTCTGCTAAGAATTATATTCCTAGATTTATATAATGACTTTGAAAATTATATCAATCATAGAAATAATACAAGTACAACACGTAAAGAAGATTTAACACATAGATTCTACACGCTAATGATGGATAACTACAGAGAACATAAAGAGGTTATCTTTTATGCCGACAAACTTCATGTTTCTTCCAAATATTTGTCTGAAGTAGTTAAAGAAACCAGTGGAAAATCTCCTAAGGACTGGATTATAGATTATTCATTACTGGAGATAAAAGAATTATTGAAAAACAGTTCTCTTAATATTCAGGAAATAACAATCAGAACTAAGTTCCTGAACCAGTCTGCTTTAGGTCGTTTTTTTAAAAGACACACCAATATGTCTCCCTCTGAATATAGGGAATCGACTTATTAGTTTTATCAATACCTTGCATAAAAAGATGTACTTTTAATGTAAAAAAGTACAGAGAATATTTGCAAATACAAAAAAGCCGTACCTTTGCATCCGCAATTCGGGATGTAGCCCAGCCCGGTTAGAGTACGCGTCTGGGGAAATTGAATAAGATTACCGATAATAAAATTACAATAATATATAAATCAAGGAGTTAAATAAATACTTAACTCCTTATTTTTACCTGCGGATACCTTACGAATAAGGTTTTCGGGAAACTTGGCTTATTTTATCCGACTATTGCCTTTTATTATGCGGATTTTGCATTATTGCATTGAAGAATTTTCCAAATACATTAAATAAGTGGTAAAGCAAATAATCACCTCCTCTCTGCTTATTGTTCAGTCACCACAAAAGGCTCTTCTTTTAAGGCTGAAATAGCATAGCAGCAGTACACCCTAAATTCGCAGACTCACGATATAATCTTATCGCCTCGTCTTTGTCTTTAGACACTCCCCATAAACCGTTTTCATGAGCCTTACCTAACAAATACATTGCATAGGGAATTTCCAATTGGCTCATAAACACCAACAGACTAACACCTCTATATTCATTTAGAGGTGTTCCTCCAAACCATATAAGAATAAATTTATAGCTTCCCACTATACAATTTCATCACTGGGGTTTGTCATTGACGCACACACAAAGAGTTCGGCAGCTTTTAAAGGGTCTGGCTTCAAATCCCATGCTCCTACTTTATACAGATATCCACTTATCATTTGTGACTCAGAATGCCCCAAATCTGTAGCCTGTTGAAAATAAAAGAGTACTCTTCGGGTATCTTGAGGAATTTTTGTGCCATTCATGTACTACTTTCCTAACTCAAATGCAGCATCCTTATCCGTATTAGCCTGTTTCATTAACGACAAAAGATATTCAGAATCTAATGCCTGTACTTCCTTGTTTTCCATAATCTCATTTTTTAATATTATAACTTACTTATGTATATCACTAACTATTTTACAATAACACGCTGATATACAATTAGGGGCATCACGTATAAGATAACTATTCCAACACAAATACAATTGATTTCTCATACCAAACTTTTTATAAGTTGCATGAATATAACGAAGAATTTATGACCGAGATTTAAATATTTGTGCTAATTTTTAT
>ENA-OQEX01000280-OQEX01000280.1-human-gut-metagenome-genome-assembly--contig:-NODE-280-length-29576-cov-2.827125_pt1 | contig 29576 bp, 36 predicted proteins | sample MGYA00242802_ERZ504649 | MGnify/ENA primary metagenome ERZ504649 (study PRJEB26092, sample SAMD00036194) | human gut metagenome | host: Homo sapiens | study: EMG produced TPA metagenomics assembly of...
TTCCCTGGCCATCGGTCAGGGAAGGACCGTGGACTTCAAGAACACGATCCTGATTATGACCTCTAACCTCGCTCGCAGTTCCTCGTGAACGAGGACATGGACGCCGACGCCAAGAAAAAGGCCGTGATGGACGCTGTCCACATGAACTTCAAGCCGGAGTTCCTGAACCGTCTGGACGACATCGTCATGTTCCACCCGCTTACGCGCGAGGAGCTTGGCGGCATCGTGGATATCCAGGTGGCTGGCGTGTCCCAGCGTCTGACCGATCGCCGCATCACGCTGGACGTCACCGACTCGGCTCGCGAATGGCTGGCCAACACCGGTTACGACCCGGCTTATGGCGCTCGTCCGCTGCGCCGCCTGGTACAGACCGAAGTGGGCGACCAGCTGGCCCGTATGCTGCTGGCCGGCAAGGTCCACGACGGTGACACCGTGCTCGTCGACCAGACCGGCGGCGAACATCTGGAGCTCTCCGCCTGGGCCAGCGACCAGATTGTCTCCGACAATCCGGACGTGAGCGTGGACAACGTCACCGAAGACAAGTGACAATCACTGGCTCCCCTCTCTGAGCAAAGCTGTCAGCGAAGCTGACTGAGGGGAGTTCGGGCTGGCGAGCTTCACTATATTGGCTCTCCTCTGAGGAGGAGAGCCTTTTCGCTACCATGGTGCTGAACTTCATACGAGGAGGGCCAGTGACTGGACGATTCGCGCCGACGCCGTCGGGGCGCATGCATATCGGCAACGTGTACGCCATGTTGGGTGCATGGCTTTCGGCCCGCTCGCGTGGCGACCGCATGCTGATGCGTATCGAGGACGTGGACAAGCCGCGTGTGGTCGCCGGTGCGGACCAGCTCATGATGGATGACCTGCATTGGCTCGGCCTCGACTGGATGGCGAACCGATGTTCCAATCCCAGCGCACTGAACGATACGAATACGCTCTCGAATGCCTGCGCTCGCAAGGTGTGCTGTACCCTGTTTCTGCTCGCGTGCCGACATTCGCGCCGCCTCGGCCCCCAACGAGGGCGACGGCTTCATGGTGTACCCCGGCACGTGCCGCCGCCTGCTGCACGACCATCCCGACGAGGTCCGTGCCCGTTTGGTTCGCGGCGACCAGCATTCCATCCGTATCGCCATGCCGGAATCGGCAGCGGGAGAAAAGCAACGTACAGTGCCTGACGATTCCGCTGCGCTGTCGGGAGCCGTGCCGCCGGAACAGCAGGGCGATGCCGGAATCGTTGATGGTGTCGCATGCTTTAACGACCGTGTCTATAGTCCACAGCACTACGATTTGGCCCGCGAGGTAGGCGATTCCGTGATTCGCCGAGCCGATGGACTGTTCGGCTATCAACTGGTCGTGGTCGTGGATGACCTCGATATGGGTGTTGATGATATCGTGCGCGGCCGTGATCTGCTGCGCTCCACCGCGCTGCAAATGTGGATTCGCCAGTGTCTGTTGGCTGGCGGCTTTGAGCCGGAATGCGGCAACACGGAAAAGCCTCTCGCCGAGCACCCCGAGTATGCGCACCTGCCGCTTATCGACAATGCGGCCGGCCGGCGTTTAGCCAAGCGCGAACGTTCGCTGGATATGGGAGCCTTGCGCGCCCGCAATGTAACCCCCGAGCAAATCATCGGATACTGCGCCTGGCTGCTGCGTCTGCAACCCACTCCAATTCCTTGCAAACCCGCCGATCTGCTGGCAGATTTCAGCTGGGAGCCACTGCGCGCCAACCACCTGGACCGCGCGCTGAAACCGGATGATCCAACCACTCCACAATGGCTGGCAGAAGCGTTAGGCTAGAGGCAGCCCAACAGGAAGGATTCCAATGTCGTCGAAGCTCTGGAGAAACGTGGCGCTGGCAGGCGTGGCCGCCGCCGGTGCTGCCGTGTGGGCCGTGGCCCCGCGCACGTTCAATGACAAGCGTCGTAATTTCGTGCCCTCCATTCCGGAGGTATGGTATGCCCATCGTGCTTGCATGATGCGGGTTCTGGTTTGGTCGCTATACCGATATCGCTGATTATGGTGGGGATAATCCGGTTAGCGCCCAAGCCGATACCACTGAGCGATCCATCGCCGAAAACGATGATTATGTGTCGCTTGCCCGTCGCATGGCTGTCAAGGCCGGCTACGGCAGTGCGGATATGACCGGTCCGATTGCTCCCGAAAACTCGCTGGCCGCGTTCGCCGCCGCCTGCGAGGCTGGCTATGGCATCGAACTCGACGTGCAGCTTACGCTCGACGGCCAAGTGGTCGTGTCCATGACGCCGATTTGTTGCGCGTGGCCGGCGATCCGCGCCGCATCGAAGACCTGACTTACGACGAACTCGCCCGTATTCCGCTCTTCCCGAACGGCGAGTCAGGCGATTTGAAGGCCGAACCGTTGCCGGGTGCCGACGCGAACCCGCCGCTGGTGGTCACGCCGTCCGCCGCGCCGAAGGGGTACTACCAGCATGTGCCGCTGTTCTCCGATGTGCTGGACGTGGTGGCCGGCCGGGCTCCGCTGATTGTGGAATACAAGTTCAGCAACAACAGGGCTTGGGATGAGCGTAGCGAAGAGCTCATGGAAAAGGGCCACGCCTTGCTTGAGGCGTATGACGGCCCGTACGTGATCGAATCCTTCCATCCGGGCGCGGTGAATTGGTACAAGGAGCATCACCCTGAGGTGTGCCGCGGTCAGCTGAGCTGGCCGGCGAAGCTGAGCAAGAATGGTGCGGCTGAATGGGCCGCCGGCTTACTGGCGTTCGACTGGCTGTCTCGTCCTGATTTCGTGGCTTATGACTGGACCGGTGGCGCTTCGCCGCAAGTCAAGCTCGCTCGTTCGATGGGTGCGATGCCGGTTTCATGGACCGTGCGCAGCAGCGATGAACTCGCCCAGTGCGCCCCCTACTTCGACCGCCACATCTTCGAAGCGTTCGTCCCCAACGCAGTGTGAGGTTGAGGGCGTTATTGATGTGCCCATGGGGTGGTTACAGGCTCATCGGGCGGTAACTTGCCCATGGGGCGGTTTGAAGAATATGTGAAACCGCGGAATTAAGCCATTTTGGCATACCGCCCCATGAGGATTTTGCCGCCTCATGGGGCAATTACCGCCCCATGGGGGATTTCCCGCCCCATGAGGTATGGCGTTTTACTTGTGATACGGCTCGCCAGCGTTGATTTTATAAGCGCGATAGATCTGCTCCAGCAGAATCACGCGCATAAGCTGATGCGGGAACGTCATCTTCGAGAAACTCAGCAGAAAATCAGCACGACGCAGAATCGCGTCGTCAAGGCCGATTGAACCGCCGATGACCAGCTGAATATGGCTGGTGCCACGCAATCCAAGGTCGTTGATTTTGGCGGCAATTCTTCACTGGACAGCTGCTTGCCATTGATGGCAAGGGCAATAACAAACGCGCCGTCCTTCAGATGCTTGGCGATGCGTTCGCCTTCTCTGGCCTTGATCTGTCGGTCAACGCCTTCGGAGGCATGGTCAGGCGTTTTCTCATCTGCCACTTCAATGATGTTGAGCTTGCAGTAGCGCGAAAGTCGCTTGGAATACTCGTCAATGGCGTCGCGAAGGTAACGCTCCTTCACGCGCCCCGGCGCAATAATGTCGATTTGCATAGATGTTCCGTTATGTTGCTCCCCTCGGGGAGGGGAGCCAGGGAAATCAGTCAATTACGCCATAGAGACGGTCACCGGCGTCGCCGAGTCCCGGCACGATGTAGCACTTGTCGTTAAGACGTTCGTCGACCGCGCACACCACGACCTTGAAGTCGATGGACGGTCGATGTGCTCCTCGACGTACTTGATGCCTTCGGGGGCCGCGATGATGTTGATCGCGGTCACGTCCTTGGCACCACGCTCGGCCAGATAGTGCGTGGCAGCAACCAGCGTGCCACCGGTGGCGAGCATCGGTCGATCAGGAAGCACTGACGACCGGACAGGTCCTCCGGTAGACGGTTCGCGTACGTCACCTGCTGGGTGGGGTGCTCCTCGTCGCGCTTCATGCCCAGGAAGCCGACTTCAGCAGTCGGAATCAGGCGGGTCATGCCGTCGAGCATGCCCAAGCCAGCGCGCAGCACCGGCACGATGATCGGGCGCGGGGAGGCGAGCTTCTTGCCGGTCATCGGGGCGACCGGCGTCTCGATCGGCGCGGCCACCACGGACAGGTTGCGGGTGGCTCATAGGCCTCAAGCATCACGAGTTCGGAGACGAGCTCGCGGAAGTGGAGGAAGGAGTGTTCTTGTCGCGCAGCACGGTGAGCTTGTGCTCGACCAGCGGATGATTCAAAACATGGAGTTCCATGATTCCCAGCCTAGTCCAAGTTTGCCGACCTGCCGAATTGGTAATGGCGCGGCTTGCTTATCGGATTGGATTTGTGGGTGATTCGACTTTTTGCTGCGATAGGCCAGTTGCAGCAGGACAATGCCCTGTCCGTGCCGAGATCTGCCTCTGATACCTCTGAGAGGGTAAAGCGTAAAAAACAACACGGTGTAAAACAGGGAATGAAACTGGTGTAAAACCGGGAATGAGATAGGTGTAAAATCGGGAATGAAACTGGTGTAAAATCTATATTGTTAGAACGATAGAACTGGGAAAGGCTGCAATATGAACGATTTGAGTGGTCGCGATGGTACCTTGACCAGGCCTGATTATCGTTCACGCGTGGTAGATAGCAGATTAAGTAAACTGCTCAAGGCGTTCGGTGCAGTGGAAATCGTTGGGCCGAATGGTGCGGCAAGACATGGACCGCGCTCTCCCGGTCTCGAAGCGTTGATCGTCTGGATGATGTGGCAGTTTTCGCGGCCGCCCAAACCGATCCTGCATTGGTGCTGATGGGGGAGGAGCCCCATCTGGTGGACGAATGGCAAGATGTACCGCAAATTTGGGATGCCGCTCGTCGCCATATAGATGACAATGCGAACCGCAAGGGGCAGCTGATTCTTACAGGTTCGGCTATTCCAAAGGATCGTGACGCCATTCATCACAGCGGCACTGGTCGCATTGCTCGTCTGCGCATGTGGCCCATGAGCTTGGCTGAATCCGGAGAATCCACGGGCGCGGTCAGCCTATCCGATTTGTTCGAGGGGAAATTCGAGCCTGCCGAATGCAATACGAGTATCGAAGACATCGCCAGATGGTGTTGCCGTGGCGGATGGCCCGCGAATCTTGAGCTAGACGATGAATTCGCCTTGGAAATCCCGGGCGAATATATCGCAAGTGTGCTGGATATCAGCGTGCCGAAGATGAAGAAGAATCCTGAAACTGCACGAGCTTTGATGCGAGCTCTTGCCGTGAACATCTCGCAGGCACCAAAATATGCGACGCTGGCTGCGGATATGGCATATGGCGATGAGCGGCGTGAGCCGGATACGCAGACGGTGAAGAGCTATTTGGAAATGTTCAAGGACTTGTACCTTCTGACGGATTTGGAGGGTTGGGAGCCGCCACTCCGCGCAAAGAGTCGTGTGCGAACCAAGCCCAAGCGATATTTCGTGGATCCTTCGTTGCCTGCTGCGGTTTTAGGTGCCGCGCCGAATACTCTGATGCGCGATACACAGACGCTCGGCGATCTGTTTGAAACGCTGTGCATTCGTGATTTGAATGTATATCTGTCGGCTATGCCGGGTGCCGGGAATCGCATTGCGTATTACCGCGATGACAAGGGGCTTGAAGTTGATGTCATTATCGAGTTGTCTGACGGCAGGTGGGGTGCCATCGAAATAAAACTCAGTGACCTTAAGGTGAACGATGACAATGCGGATAAGCTCAAATCCTTCCGCAACAAAATCTGCGGCAATCCCATGGCTCAGGTCCGAGACCCCGAATTCATGATGTTCCTTACCGGCCGAGGTGGGAAGGCCTATCGCCGCAATGACGGCATACTGGTCGTGCCCATCGCAACGCTCGGGGCGTGAATCTGGTAAAAGAAAAGAAGCGCCGAACCGCGAAAGCGCCTGTCGGCGCAAGGGCCGCTCGCGGCGGCAAAAAATGGAGCCCGGGGCTTAAGCACGGTCCGACGCGGATACTTAGTATAGCTTGCGATGGGTCTCGCCGCGCCGGGGAAGGGGTGGCGTTGGCCGGTAGCTGATTGTTGGGGTGCGGTCGGTGGGTTTCTCCCTCAGTCATGGGCATCGCCCGTGACAGCTCCCTCATCAGAGGGAGCCTGGAGCGGGTTACTCCAACGTCCGCGACGCCAGAGGTTGGCACCGTGTTGGAAATCCTTGGCGGTGGCCATGAGGCTGCCGGCGGTGTGCATAAGGCGGGCGCTTTGGTGCGCACGGCCTTCTCATCGGCATCCGAGGAGAAGCCGCCGTTGGCCTCGGCCCGGGTCACCATGCGCCGCGCCTCCACGCGCAAGCCCAACGCCACCACATCGGTAAACGCCGCCGCACGCTCAAGCGCCACGGCAAAATCGCCCACAAAAGCACCGGAGAGAATCGAATCGGCCAATCGCACGATGTCATCTTCACTGGGAGCCTGATCCACGCCGGCGATGGCGGAGGCGGTAGTGGCCACCGGCTCCGCCAAGCGCCACAGATGCGCGATTGAGTCGCGATTCGATCGCATCCACGTACGCAACATATACAGTCGCCACAGCACACCAGGCAGCGAATCCGGCTCGGTATCGCTCCATAGTTCGGCGATTTCATCCACGCCGACCGTCTCCACCAACGTGAGCACGCGCTCGACAACCGTCGGGTCTTCGCTATGGCGCACACGATCCAGCAATGCGGCAGCGGACAGATGGCTCATCTCGCTCAACGCTTGCGGGTCCATGCCGCCGGCCAATCCATCGGCCACAGCCGGGTCGAGCTGAGCCGGGCGCGAAGGACGTGAAGAACCCATGCGAGCAGGTCCGAATGCGCTCCGGCCGCACGCAGCGAGCCGAAGCCTGGGCCCAGACTGCCGGCGGCACCATTGTGCGCGGCATGAGCTGCAGCGGCAGCGGCCGAGGAGTTGGATGAATCAGGAAATGCGGGTCTAGTAGACAAGCGGTTGAACCTTCTGAATATCGATGATTTTGGGACCATGAGGCGTCGGAGTGACGAACAGCGCCACCGCCGTGCCGGTCGGCATGAACGGTGTCTTGGCGATCAGGCGTTTGCTCAGAGACGGCGCAACGCACATGCTGCGCAGGTGTCCGAACATACCACCAATCACCGGCCGGTGCATGCATATCGCTATGGGCTGACGGCGCTCAAGTGCGAACTCGATTTCGCTGAGTAGACACTCCCATGCGGTGTCCGGCGCAGCGGCGTATGCATCTTCGGTGAGCGGATCGAGATGAACCATGTCTCGTCCGGTCTGCCACGCGAACATCTCCAACGTCTCCTGGCAGCGCACCCAAGGCGACGTGGCCAGTCGGGTCGGATTGAAACACGCCAGCTCGCGGTTCAGCGCGTATGCCGCAGCCGCGCCGCGCGGCGTGATCGGACGGTTCGCGTCCGAACCCTTCCACAGCTTGCGCGCTTCCGCTTTGCCGTGGCGCACGATAATCACCGGCACGGCGTCAAGCGCGCCCTCCTGCACCCGATCAACGAATAGCGCGAGGATGTCCTTATCGGTGGAATGGCTGAGCTTCTTGCGGGCCTCGGCCGGCGTCAGCCACAAAACTTCGTCGATTTCGCCGATGTCCGCCCGATGCACCGGGCCAAACGCATGGGTACGCCGCAGGTTGTCGATGGCGCTGATCGGCGTGGCCATCCAGAACTGGATATGCTTGGTATCCGCCGACCGATCCTTGGTATGGCGCTGTTTGCTGCCTTCTTCGGACAGCGGGTACTCGATGTCGCCCAGATAGGGGCCAAGTTCCACGGACAGGCCCGATTCCTCGCCGATCTCGCGTACGGCGGCATGCCGGTGCGATTCGTTCGGGTCGACCTTGCCTTTCGGCCAGCTCCAGTCGTCGTATTTCGGGCGATGCACGATGCACAGTTCGATGCGGTTGAGTACGTTGTCCGCTGTGGCTGGCTGTCGGCCTGCGCCGGGTCCGGGGTGGAAGCCGCGTCCGATGCGCCGGGTGCTGCCGTGGTCTCGCCGTCAGAATCCGTGGTGTTCGCGATGATGGTGCCATCGGTGGCAATATTGGATTTCACTGATGGAGATGATGCCCGCGTCGGCTCGGCATCATCCTTCCACCGGTACAGAATACCGCCGGCGGCTTCCACGATTCGTCTCATACTGTTCGTACCCATCTCTTGTATTGTAGGTCACGTTGGACCGCTGCTACGTAGTTTTTGCGCGCTGAACAACGATGCCCGGCATCCTCTCGAAAGAGGAGCCGGGCATCGTAACCACCCTCAGTTAGCTTGCGCTGACAGGGAGCATCGAGTGAAATCAGTTGTGTGAATTGGGGCGACGCTGGTGCTTGCGAATCAGGTATTCCTGACTATCGACCAGCGGGCGGCCCTCGTCGTCCTTGGTGTGCAGCACATACGTGCCGTCGGGCTGCATGTGCCAGCTCATGGTGGAGTCGGCCATCTGCAGGTCCACGTACTTGATGAGCTCGTCAATCTGCTCCGGGGCGGTGACGCGCACCAGAGCCTCGACGCGGCGATCAAGGTTACGGTGCATGAGGTCAGCCGAACCGATGTAGACCTCCGGGCCGGAAGCCGGGCCCTCGCCGATCTGCGGGCCGTCCGCATTGCAGAAGGCGTAGATGCGGGAGTGCTCCAGGAAGCGGCCGAGAATCGAACGTACGCGGATGTTCTCGGACAGGCCGGGAACGCCGGGCTTCAGAGCGCAGATGCCGCGTTCGACGATGTCGATCTTCACGCCGGCCTGAGAGGCACGGTACAGGCGTCGATGGTCTTCTCGTCCACGATGGAGTTGACCTTGATCTTGATCCAGGCCTCCTTGCCGGCGCGGGCGGCGTCCTCCTCGCGGCGGATGCGCTGAATCAGGCCGGTGCGCACGGTACGCGGGGCCACCAGCAGACGGTGGAAGCTGGACTTCGGCGCGTAACCAGAGAGCTGGTTGAACAGACGAGTCAGATCCTGGCCGACCACCGGGTCGCAGGTCAGCAGACCCAGATCGGTGTACAGTCGCGCGGTCTTCGGGTTGTAGTTGCCGGTGCCTACGTGGCAGTAGCGGCGCAGACCGTCCGCTTCCTGACGCACGACCTCGATGAGCTTGCAGTGGGTCTTCAAGCCCACGATGCCGTACACCACGTGCACGCCGGCGCGTTCGAGCTTGCGGGCCCACGCGATGTTGGCGTCCTCGTCGAAACGAGCCTTGATTTCCACCAAAGCCAGCACCTGCTTGCCGGCATGAGCGGCGTCGATCAGGCGTCGATGATCGGCGAGTTGGAGCTGGTGCGGTACAGGGTCTGCTTGATGGCCAGCACCTTCGGGTCCGCGGCGGCCTGCGCAAGGAAGGCCTGCACGGAAGTGGAGAAGGAGTCATAGGGGTGATGCAGCAGGATGTCGCGCTCGCGGATGGCAGCGAAAATATCCTGTGCGCGGGAGGACTCGACCTCGGCGATCTGACGGTTCGTGGTCGGCACGAACGGACGGTTCTTCAGGTCCGGGCGGTCCACGCTGCCGAGCTCAAAGAGCACGGTCAGGTCCAGCGGGCTGGGCAGACGGTATACCTCGTCCTGGCTCACGCCGAGCTGGTCGGCGAGCAGCTGGGAGAGGAAGGGGCTCGTGGTGTCCGTGATCTCCAGGCGGATCGGCGGTCCGAAGCGGCGGCGCAGCAGCTCCTTCTCCATGGCGTTGAGCAGGTTCTCGGCGTCATCCTCTTCCACGTCGATGTCCTCGTTACGAGTCACGCGGAAGGAGCGGGCCTCCTTGATGATCATGCCCGGGAACAGGGATTCCAGATGCGCGGCGATGAGCTTTTCCATGGCGATGAAGCCGTAACGCTCGTCCTTGGACTCCTCATCGGTCATGTCGTCCACCGGCACCAGGCGCGGCAGGTTGCCCGGGATCTTGACGCGGGCGAAGTGCGACTTGCCGGAGGCCGGGTTCTCCACAATCACGGCCAGGTTGATGGAACCGCCGGAAATGTAGGGGAACGGGTGGGCCGGATCCACGGCGAGCGGCGTCAGGACCGGGAACACCTGCTGGCGGTAGTAGCGCGAGAGGCGCTCCTGCTCGGAGGATGTGAGCTTGTCCCACGTCAGCAGGACGATGCGCTCCTTCTCCAATTCCGGCAGAATGGTGTCGATCGTGTAATGTGCGTGCTCGTCTTGCAGACGGTGTGCGGTCTCGCTGATCGCGCGCAGCTGCTGACGCGGGCTCAGGCCGGCGGCAGACGGCACGGCGATGCCCGAGTCGATACGGCGCTTCAGGCCGGCGACGCGGACCATGAAGAACTCGTCAAGGTTCGAGGCGAAGATCGCGGCGAAGTTGGCGCGCTCGAGCAGGGGCATGTCTTCGTTCTCCGCACATTCGAGCACGCGCTGGTTGAACTTGAGCAGCTGAGCTCGCGGTCGAAGAAACGGTCCTTGGGCAGCGGTGCCTCGCCTTCCTGATCGACGCGGCGGTCGTTGTTGTCGTTTTCGGCAATATGCTCTGCGATTTGGCTGCGCAGAATTGCCTTCGAGGGTGCGTCAAATATCTGTGCCATAGCTATATCGTAAGCTTTGGCGTGGCCGGAAAACGACTGAACGCGCCAGAATTCAACGGGTGTTCATGTTAGTTCGGTGTTGGTTGGTTTTGAGTGTGCTAGCGTCGCTCGCGACACGCCGTGAGCGGCGGTGAAACGAACGAAATCGAACATCGGACGGGTTCGATGTGAACGGTTCAGCTCGTTTTCCGATAGCCAGAAAGTGCGATTGAACAGTTGTGATAAAAAACGCACAACGACTCTCTGCAGGTTGCGAGAAACGGGAGTGATGAATAGATTATGAGGTACAAGAACAACTGAACAGAGCAGAGCCCACAAATAGTGTATGGTCACGAGGACTGTTACGTTGGACGGGCATTGGAAAGACTTACCGTTACAACGATGATGTTGTGCAGAGATTCTGCTCCAGTAGTTGAACTTGTAGAAAAGGCCCGCTCCGGCGGGCCTTTTCGTTTGTGTGTACAGTGGAGGGCATGACGGAAACACAGCGTACGCCAGAGGGGATGTCGTCGAAACCTCGTATCAAGCCGGCCGATGCCGAAGACGGCCGTCCGGTCTCTATCTCTGCGCGTCTCGGACGACTGCAATTTCACTATTCCGGCAAGTTCCGCGTGCTGCAGATTGCGACATTCAGGATGGGCCGAAAGTTTCCAAAGACACCATCACCCTGATTGAGGCCAGCCTTGATGCCACACGGCCTGATCTGGTGATTTTCTCCGGCAACCAGATCGCCGGCTACGATCCGGCGTTCGCCGATTCATTCCGTAAACGTCGCTGGTGTGACGAACCTATTGCCGAATCCGCGCTGAACCATACCCGAGCGCTGGTGCGCAAGGCCATTGGCCAGTTCACTGAGCCGTTGGCGGCGCGCGGCATTCCGTGGGCTGTGACGTATGGCAACCATGATTTCCAATGCGGGCTAAGCAATGCGGAACTGGACGGTATCTATCGTGAGTTCCCCGGTTGTGTCAATCCGCCGAGTGAGACCTTGCCGAACCAGATTGCATATACCTGTGGAGCGGGTGGCGCTGTGCAGACGCCGTCTGGTGCCACTGGCTCCGGTGCGGGGATTACCGCGAAGGCTGATACGTTGGGCGTCGTTGACGATGCTGGTGCCGATGCTGTTGTGCCTTCTGCTGTGTCTTCCCCGCATCCGCAGTGGGTTCCGGTGAACCAGGCACCTTCGCGCTGCCGGTTATGGACGTTGACCATACGCGCAATGTGCTGGGTCTGGTCATTCTTGACTCCGGCGATTACGTGCATGGCGGCGGCTTCGGCGCACCATCGCCCGCAGCGCTCGCCTTCCTGAACGCCGTGCCCGACCGTATCGGTGCGAAATCAATGGTGTTCCAGCACATGCCGATGCCCGAGTATTACAACGTGCTGAAGCCGGTGGCGGCCAACGCGGCGTTTGCCATGCAGGGCTATCGTTCGCACGCCGATACCTACTACGTGCTGGACGAATTGCAAACCCAGCCCGGCGGATATTTGGGAGAAGGCATATCCTGCCCTGATACGTCAGGCGAATTCGAATTGCTGCGCGAGGGGTATTTCGGCGTCGTAGCTGGTCATGATCATCGCAACGGTTTCGTCGGCGAACATGAGGGTCTGTTGCTTATCGCTACGCCAACCTGCGGATTCAATACGTACGGACCGGCTCCGGCCAAACGTGCCACGCGATTGATCGAATTTGATATCCGTCACCCTTACGAGCCGCGTACGCAATTGCTGGAGTTTGGCGAACTGGTGGGCAAGCCCAGTTCCAAACGCGCCTACACCTATGCGGTGAACCAGACCACGCCTGGCGAGGGTGAGGGCGATGATTTGCTGCGCAAGCCGTCGCTATGGAGTCAACTGTCCGGTTTATTCAGGTAACCCGGTTTATTCAGGTAACTGTTCCTGATAGAGGCGGAAAGCGGCGCGAAGTATTCGAGGTTTCGGTGGCCTTCCGCTGTGTTGGACGATTAGTGGCAGAAATCCCGCGTCTCTTTCGTTGTGACGCGGGATTTCTGCCGGTTGGGCTATCGGTTGGATTGACTGGTATGTTTCAGCGAACGGCTTTGACCAGTGCCTCGGTGAGGTACTTGCCGGCGGCCATCACCAGCGGCGCATAGCGGCGTCCGGGGGCGGCACCCATGCGGCCGGTCGGGCCGGAAATCGAGATGGCGGCGATGACCTGGCCGGAGGCGTTGCGGATCGGGGCGGAAATCGAGCACACGCCCTCTTCGCGTTCGTTCACGGACTCGGACCAGCCGCGCTTGCGTACGGCGGCCAGCTTGGTGGCGGTGAACTTGGCGTGGCGCAATCCCTGGTGCAGACGGTCGGAATCCTCCCAAGCCAGAAGAATCTGGGCGGCGGAACCGGCTTCCATCGACAGCATGGCACCCACCGGAATGGAATCACGTAGGCCGGAGGTGCGTTCCACAGCGGCGATGCACACGCGCTGATCGCCTTGGCGGCGGTAAATCTGCGCAGACTCGCCAGTGCGATCGAGCAGGGTCTGCAGGATCGGGCCGGCGGCGGTCAGCAGACGATCCTCGCCTGCTGCGGCGGCAAGTTCGGCGAAACGGGAGCCGAGTACGAATCGGCCATGCTGGTCGCGCAGTACGAAACGGTGGCGTTCCAGTGCAATAGCCAAACGATGTGCGGTCGGTCGAGCGAGACCGGTGGCGGCCACAAGCTGGCCCAGCGTAGACGGGCCGGATTCCAGTGCGTCAAGAATCTTTACAGTTTTATCAAGGACGCCAACGCCGGAATGGATTTCCCCATCGTCCTTGGCGGTGGTGTCTTCAACCGGCTCGGACTCGGTCAAGCTGTTGTTCAATGGCTCTTCTTGGGAATCAGTCATAATAAGGGCGATTATGCCATCTCACATAGTGAAATAGCAAATTGGGGAAGTGTCTCACAGGGTGGCCATGAAGTTGAAAGGGCGTTCGTGGATGCCGAAGAGACATGTCTGGAGCGGAACCGAGTCATGACTAGGTCATGTTCGAGTCGTATCCGAGTCATATTGAGGCCATCATTTGACCGTATCTCAATATCCGGCATGCTCATGGCCGGGCCCATCGCAAGCACATAGGCTAATACCACGAACAAGGCGCGAACACAATACCTCGCGCGGAATTTTTGGAGGAATCACTATGGGAACGACACTGGCCGAGAAGGTCTGGGCCGATCATCTGGTGCGCAAGGGCAGCGACGGAGCCCCTGATTTGCTGTACATCGATCTGATGCTCATGCATGAGGTCACCAGCCCGCAGCGTTTGAGGGCCTGCGCTTGGCCGGCCGCAAGCCGCGTCACGTGGATCAGCTCATTGCCACCGAGGATCACAACACGCCGACCGTTGATATCGATCGCCCGAACCCGGATGAGACGAGCGCGTTGCAGTTGACGACTTTGGAGAAGAACTGCAAGGAGTTCGGCGTGCGCCTGCACCCGCTGGGCGACGCCGATCAGGGCATCGTCCACGCGTTCGCCCCGATTCTGGGCCTGACCCAGCCGGGCATGACCATCGTGTGCGGTGATTCGCATACGTCGACGCACGGCGCGTTCGGCGCGCTGGCGTTCGGCATCGGCACTTCCGAAGTCGAACACGTGATGGCCACACAGACGCTGTCTCTGAAGCCGTTCAAGACCATGGCCGTCAACGTCAACGGCAAGCTGCCCGCGGACGCGACGGCCAAGGACATCATTCTGGCGATCATCGCCAAGATCGGCACCGGCGGCGGCCAGGGTTACGTGATCGAATACCGTGGTGAGGCGATTCGCAACCTCACCATGGACGAACGTATGACCGTGTGCAACATGTCCATCGAGGCCGGTGCGCGTGCCGGCATGATCGCGCCGGACGAGACCACGTTCGAGTACCTGAAGGGCCGTCCGCACGCGCCGGAAGGCGAGCTGTGGGATCAGGCCGTGGCGTACTGGAAGACGCTGAAGACCGATGACGATGCCGTATTCGACAAGGTGGTGGATATTGACGCCACCAAGCTCGGTCCATATGTGACGTGGGGCACCAACCCCGGCCAAGGTCTGCCGATCACCGCCTCCGTGCCGGAGCCGGGCAAGATCGCCGACGCACCAAGCGCGCCGCCGCCGAACGTGCGATTACATACATGGGTTTGAAGCCAGGCATGCCGATCAAGGACATCGCCGTGGACACCGTGTTCATTGGTTCGTGCACCAACGGTCGTATCGACGATTTGCGCCAGGCCGCCGCGATTATGAAGGGCCACCGCAAGGCCGAGAACATCCACCGCGTGCTGGTGGTGCCGGCCTCCTCCCGCGTGCGTTTGCAGGCGGAGAAGGAAGGCCTCGATAAGGTGTTCAAGGACTTTGGCGCCGAATGGCGTAACGCCGGCTGCTCGATGTGCCTGGGCATGAACCCCGACAAGCTGGTACCGAACGAGCGCTCGATTTCCACTTCGAACCGTAACTTCGAGGCCGCCAAGGCAAGGCTCGCGCACGCATCTGGCGTCGCCGGCCGTAGCCGCCGCCACCGCCATCCGCGGCACAATCTCGTCTCCCGCCGATCTCTGAGTCAATACACGTGAGCCCCCTCTGACGAGGGGCTGTCAGTCGAAGACTGACTGGGGGAGAGATCCCCGAAAGGAAAATTGTTATGGAAAAACTCACCACACTGACCGGCGTGGGCGTGCCGCTGCGCCGCTCCAACGTCGATACCGACCAGATCATTCCCGCTGTGTTCTTGAAGCGCGTGACCAAGTCCGGCTTCGATGACGCCCTGTTCTACGCATGGCGCCGAGACCCGAACTTCGTGCTCAACAAGCCGGAATACGCCGGTAAGGGCCAGATTCTGGTCGCCGGCCCCGAATTCGGCATCGGCTCCTCCCGCGAGCACGCCGTGTGGGCGCTGCACGATTACGGTTTCCGCGTGGTCATCGCGCCGAGCTTCGCCGACATCTTCTACGGCAACACCGCCAAGAACGGCGTGCTGGCCGCGATTATGCCGCAGGAGTCCGTCGAACTCCTGTGGAAGCTACTGGAGGAAGAGCCTGGTCGTGAGATGACTGTCTCGCTGGAGACCCGCACTGTCACTTGCGGCGACGTGACCCTGCCGTTCGAGGTCAACGATTACGTGCGTTGGCGTCTGATGAACGGCTACGACGATATCGATCTGACGCTGCAGCACGAGGACGACATCGCCGCCTACGAAAAGATGCGCGCCGAAAAGTTCCCCTTCAAGCCCAAGACCATCCCCGCCAAACACTGGGCCGAAGAAAGAATCGAGTCCGCCCGCGAGCCTGAGGACGCAGACTGGACAGGGCCGTTGGCCGATCGCGGCATTATTTAGCCGCTGACTCGGCCTGCCGAGCCTGCGACAGCAGCGAGGCCAGCATTGAGCCTCGCCGAAAGGCGAGTCCATAATTGCAGGCCCAGGCCGTTGGCTCTGTGTCTGATTGAGATTATTGGGTCGCTCGCATCGCATCAGACAAAGGTCTCACTGGCTCTCGCCAGTGAGACCTTTTACGTATAGGGTCACTTCACGCAATCGTCTGGTTCCAATGCGGCAACTCGCTTAGCATCCCAAATACTTCCACCAACAACGCGAGAAAGTGCCATTCCCTCCTATCTCTCTAGGGTGTGTTTGCACTATTTAAGTTTGCGCCAATATCACCGTACGAATCGTAGTATTCCAGACACGTACTTTGGCTGGGCAGCTCCGACGTTCATCATCTTTGTGGTAGCCAATGCCGCTTTCGCCATTATTTCGTTTGTCGGCGCGATGATGGGTTGAGTGTGCGTGTGCGCATGCAGGTTGGCTTATCGTTGAAGCATGAGTGATTTTGAGCCGTTTTACGATGTCAGCCGCAGCTACGAAGACAACTATGAGCAAGGGCCGTTCGGCGCGTTTGCCGAGGCGCTGAAGGATGGCAACGGTGCCGATGCCGCCGGAACCACCAGCGAGGGTGCCTCCGAGGGTGCTTGGCCACCTTTTTGGGCCAGCCGGTCAACCTGCCTTTCGGCATTCCCGCAGGCCCGCTGCTCAACAGCCGTTTCACCACGGCCGCCTTCCGCATGGGCTTCGATCTGGCGACCTACAAAACCGTGCGTTCGCGCGCCTGGGGCTGCAACCCGTTCCCGAACGTGCTCGCCGTACACCCCAAGTCGGCGGACGGTTCACTAACACCGGGCAGCGCCGAACTGGACGAGGGCGTGCTCGCCGACACCAATTACGAGACTCCGATCTCCATCTCCAATAGCTTCGGCGTGCCCTCGCAAGCCGGATGCCTGGCAGCCGGACATGCGCGCCGCCATCGAGGCCGCCGGTCCCGGTCAAGTGCTGGTCCCGAGCTTCCAAGGCTCGCGTGTGAGGGCATGAGCGAGGAGGAATACATCGCCGACCATGCCACTACCGCCCGCCTGGTCAAGGAGACCGGTGCCAAGCTCATGGTGATGAACACCAGCTGCCCCAACGAGGGCCACAACCGCCTGCTATGCCACAATCCGCTGCTCGTGGGCCGCATCACCGAGGCCGTGAAGCAGGAGATCGGCGACATCCCGCTGATGGTCAAGCTCGCCTACATCCCCAGCGACGACGCTCTGGAGCTTATGGTGCGTTCCACCGTGGGCCACGGCACCGTGCAGGGCTTCAGCACCATCAATACGATTTCCGCCAAACTGGTCGATGCCAATGGCAATCAGGCCCTGCCCGGCGCGGGCCGCGATCGCTCAGGCGTGTGCGGCAATGCGATTCGTGGCGCCGGCCTCGACATGGTCGCCCCGTCTGGCCGCGATTTCGTGAAAAGCTCGGGCTCGATTTCGCGATCAACGGCGTCGGCGGCGTGGTCTCGCCCGCCGACTACCAGGCGTACCGTGACGCCGGCGCGGACTCGGTGATGTCCGCCACCGGCGCGATGTGGGACGCCGAACTGGCCCACAAGATCAAGCCAGCCGGTAAATCGGCTCCAAAAACAAGCAACAGCCTGTACGGGCCGTGATTCCCAGACGATTCCCAGACAGTGCCCATGTTGCATTGAACCTGTTGCTGTTATATGTAATCACGGCCGAACAAGCTGCATAACTTAACCTCTTTCTTCTTCTCTCCTTTCTCTCCCCGGCGCCCATCACGCCGGGGTTTCTTTTTTGCGGTGGGTACAGCCGTCTTACTCGGCCGCCGCCTTCATGGCCACGGCGCCGACGTAGTAGACCGGCTTGTCGAAGTTCGGCTGGAACAGGAAGTCCACGTTGGCGAGCTGGTCGATGGTGAAGCCGGCCTGAATCGCCATGGAAATCACGTTTGCCGCGCCGGAGATATCGGCCTTGGAACAGAACTGGCCGCCCTTGACCTTGCGGGTTTCCGGGTCCCAGGTCAGAATCGACGTGACTGGGGTGGTGGTGAGCATGAAGTCCGGGCGATAATCCTCGGTGAGCGAGGTCTCGCGGACCGTGAGCCCGCGGCGTTCGGCACCGGCGCGGGTCAGGCCGGAGGCGGCGAGCGAGAGATCGTACAGCTGCACGGCGGACGTGGCCTGCGTGCCCATGTACTTCACGGTCGCGTCTCGATGTTGCGGCCCACCAGCAGGCCCTGGCGCACCGCGTTGGTGGCCAGCGGAATGTAATCGTGCTGGCCGGTGGGGTTGTAGAACACGGTGGCGGAGTCGCCGGCGGCGTACACGCCCGGCGCGGACGCTGCATGTAGTCGTCGACCACGATCGCGCCGTTCGGCAGCATGTCCACCTTGCCCTTGAGCAGGTCGGTGTTCGGCAGGAAGCCGACGGCCAGAATCGCCATTTCGGCCGTGTACTCGCCCTTTTCGGTGACCACAGTGACGGTGTCGTCGTCATTGTCGCGGAACTCGACCACCTTCTGGCCGAGCGCGAGCGTGACGCCGTGCTCCTCGAACGCGGCCGCCACCTGATCGGTGATGGTCTTATCGAAATTATTGGCCAGCGGGCGATCAAGGCCGTCGACCAGCGTGGTCTTGACGCCGGTGACGCTGAACTGCTCGGCGATTTCCGCGCCGATATAGCCCGACCCGATCACCACTGCCGACTTGGCGGTTTTCGCCTTTTCCTTGATGGCGATGGCGTGATCCCAGTTCTTGCACAGCAGCACATGCGGGCTGTCGATGCCGGGGATCGGCGGGATGACCGGGCGCGAGCCGGTGGTCACGACCAGTTTGTCGAAAGCGAGGGTCTGTTCGGCGGGGTCTCCGGCCTCGTCCAGCGCGCGGTAGGTGAGGGTTCTGGCGTCGAGGTCCACGGACGTCACGTCGGTGCGCATATGCATGGTCGCGCCGGCTTCGGCCAGAGCGGCAGGGGAGGAGTAGAACATTTCTTCGGGTCGGATACGTGGTCGCCCACCCACAGGGCGATGCCGCAGGAGAGGAAGGACAGCGTACCGTTGCGCTCGAAAACATGGACGGTCCAATCGGGGTGCTCGGCGAGAATCGAGGTGGTGGCGAACGTGCCGGCGTGCGTGCAGCCGATGACGGCGACTGTGGTCATGAATGCTCCTTTGCTTGTGGACATGGCGTCTGATGCCATTGCCCTGAATCGTAGCGTAGAAGTATGGAGAACGCCGTGGCGGCAAATGTGAGGAAGATCACGTTATCGGTTTGATTCGACGGGGGGTATGGGATCCGTTGTGCACGGTGATCAAAGTTCGGCTGGGGTGCATTTCACGGAGTCGGCACATGGCTTATGGCAAACTGGACGGTAGCATTTTTTGAATCTTGATTGATTGAGGAGAGTGGCGTGGCTGAGAATCCGGATGACGTGTTGCATGTCGAGGGCGGCAAGCCTTTGAATGGCACGATCAAGGTGCGTGGCGCGAAGAACTTCGTGAGCAAGGCGATGGTCGCCGCGTTGCTGGCACCGGGCAAGTCGGTGCTGAAGAACGTGCCGGAGATTCGTGACGTGCATGTGGTGTCCGATTTGCTACGTCTGCACGGCGTGGACGTGGATGTGGACGGTGCGAACGGCATTGTGACCATCGACGCCTCGCGTGTGCAGCTGGCCGATGTGGCCGACGTGGATACACTGTCCGGTTCGTCGCGCATCCCGATCCTGTTTTCCGGCCCGCTCGTGCACCGTTTGGGTGAAGCGTTCATTCCCGCGTTGGGCGGCTGCGCGATTGGCGGACGTCCGATTGACTTCCATCTGGAGACGCTGCGCAAGCTGGGCGCCACGGTGGACAAGGAACACAAGGACGGCATCCACATCACCGCGCCCAACGGCCTGCACGGCGCGAAGATCCACCTGCCCTACCCGTCGGTGGGCGCCACCGAGCAGACTTTACTGGCGGCCGTGCTGGCCGAGGGCAAGACCGAACTGTCGGGCGCGGCCACTGAGCCGGAGATCATGGATCTGGTGTGCGTGCTGCAGAAGATGGGTGCAATCATTTCTGTGGACGTTGATCGCACCTTCCGCATCGAGGGTGTCAAGGAACTGCAGGGGTACACGCACACGTCGCTGACGGATCGCATCGAGGCGGCGTCCTGGGCGTCCGCCGCGCTCGCCACGCACGGTGACATTTTCGTCAAGGGTGCCACCCAGCCGGAGATGATCACGTTCCTCAACGTGTTCCGCAAGGTGGGCGGCAAATTCGAGGTGACGGACAAGGGCATTCGTTTCTGGCATCCGGGCGGGGACTTGAAGCCCGTGGCGATCGAGACGGACGTGCATCCCGGGTTCATGACCGACTGGCAGCAGCCGCTCGTGGTGGCCCTGACCCAGGCCAACGGCCTGTCGATCGTGCACGAGACCGTGTACGAGAACCGTTTCGGCTTCACCAAGCCGCTGGTCGAGATGGGTGCCACCATCCAGTTGTACGCGAGTGCCTGGGCTCGCTGCCGTGCCGTTTCCGGCAGCGCAACTACAAGCATTCCGCCGTGATCTTCGGACCGACCCCGCTGACCGGACGCGACATCGACGTGCCGGACCTGCGTGGTGGGTTCAGCCATCTGATCGCGGCCTTGGCCGCGTCAGGCCCCTCGGACGTGCACGGCATCAGCCTGATCGACCGAGGCTACGCCGACTTCCGCGGCAAACTCGAAGCGTTGGGTGCCGACTTCGATTAATTCGGCCGTTCCTCGGCTCCCCTCTCTGAGGGGAGCCACAATTTTCTACAACAGCCCGTCCGCCTCTAGCGCGACGGCCATGCGGTCGAAGCATTCCTCCAGTAGCGGGTAGGGCATGGCGAAGTTCATACGCACGCAACCGCGCCCGACCTCGCCGCATTCACGGCCGTCTGTCAACGCCACGTTGGCCTTCTTAAAGAAATAGTTGGCCGGGTCGCCGATGCCCAGTGGCGAGAAATCCAGCCACGCGATATACGTGCCCTGCGGCTCCACATAGCGCACCTTGGCGAATCTCGTGCGCATCTGCTCGTTGACCAGCGCGATATTGCGCTCGATATATGCCATCACGCCCTCGAACCATGCCGCGCCGCCGTCATAGGCCGCAGTGGTGGCTATGGCACCGATGGTGGCCGTCTGGTGCTCGGACCATTCCGCGTTCCTCATCCATAGTTCCAGATCGTCCGGATTGGTGAGAATCACCTGCGCGCACTTGGTGCCGGGAATGTTGAACGACTTCGAGGCTGAAGTGGAGGTGAAAGCCTGCATGGCCGTCTGCCGGTTGATTGAGGCGAATGGCACATGCGTGTGGCCTTGGTAGACGAACGGCGCGTGAATCTCATCGGAGAATATACGCACGTCGTACTTGGCGGCCAGATCGGACAATCGTAGCATTTCTTCGCGCGTCAATACCTTGCCGATCGGGTTGTGCGGGTTGCACAGCACGAAGCATGGCAGCCGTTCGCGAACGCCTGCTCAATGGCGTCGAAATCGAACAGCCATTCATCATTGCGCCCGCTGCTCTCGCCGGCGCCCGCGCACAGCATCGGAATCTCAAGGACCTCCACGCCATACAGACGCGGCACACTTAGGAACGGCATATAGGCCGGAGTCGGTACCACGATGGAGTTACCGGCGCGCACGATCTCGCGCAGGAACACTTCGAACGCCTCCAGCACGTCCGGCACCGGGCGGATGCACGTTGGATCCACCTCCCAGCCGTAGCGGCGCTGCCATGCGGCGCACGAGCGGGCGACCTCCTTCTTCCACGGGTCGGGAATGTAGCCGAGCGCGCCACGTTCAGTAGCCTCTTCGATGGCTTCGGCCACGCACGGTGCCAGACCGTAATCCATCTCGCGATGAATGCGCCGATGCAGCCGGGGTAACGGGTCCATTTATCCGAACCGACCTGCTCCAGATCCTCGATGGTCGTCACGTCGATGTGATTGGCATCAAAGCAAGAGGTGCCGGCGGTTGTGTTGCTCAAAGTCGTTGACTGGGGAATGTTGTTCATGCTCATAACATGTCATTGTTCCCGGTGCAGAAGGCTGCTCAACGGTCTGGCTCCCCGAAATCGTGATGGCGCTCGCAAGCTTGCTTATCGCTGTGCGACTACTTGGCACTCAAATATTTGAGTGACGTGCGCTCGAGCTCCTCGAGCAATGAACCAAGCGCGGGGCGATGGTCGCCGGCACGAGTCACGATGCCGACCTCGCGCGCCGCAAAATCGTCGGCAATGGGACAGGCCACCAGATCGCCCTGCAAGTTGATATGCGTATCGAGCGCCGGCACCAGCGAGACGCCCATACCAACCTCGACCAGGTTCTGCGTGGCCCAGTAATCATCCGTGCAGTGGCGGATATCCGGCTTGAATCCGGCACGGGTGGCCAGTTTCACCAAATTTGCGCGGCAGGTGGGGCAGCCGGCGATCCAATGCTCGTCTTTGGCGGCGGACAGCGGCACAGGTTCGCCGGTCTCCTCGAATCGTTTGGCGATGCCGCTGGAGCGGCGCACCAGCAGTCGCATCGGATCGTAACCCAGCGAATGGAAGGTCAGGTCGTCGCCGATGTGCAGGAAGTTCGGGATGCTGCTGTAGCGGAACACGGCGGCGGTATCGGCCTTGCCTTGGGAAATCAGACCGATCGCCTCCGGCGGCTCCATCTGAATCAGGCTCAGCTCGATGTCCGTGAACATACTGAGCTTGACCACGGTACGGGCCGCGATAGTAGAGCAGATTGACGGTGGGGCCACCAAATGCAGGTGATCAAACCGATGATGCCGATAATCCTCGACTTCACGGGCCGCCCGCTCCAGCCGATCGGCGATGGCCTCGCCGTGGCGGGCGAGCATCGAACCGGTGGCGGTGAGTTCCACGCCATGCGAGGTGCGTTGCACCAGAGTCGAACCGCACTGTGCCTCCAGCTTTTTGATCTGCTGGCTGATGGCCGGCTGCGACCAACCGTGGCCTTGGCCGTGGCGGAGAACGAACCATACTGTTCGATTTGCCACAACGTGACCAATGATTGGGGGTTGAGCGTGGCCATAGGTACCTCTTTCGTGCCTTTTCGTGCCTTTTCGTGCGGTGATTCAATTATGGCCGGGCGGCAGGATGTGGCGTGCGCGCCGATCGTCAGTCCTCGAACTGCTTGGCGAGCGGAACCATCAGCACGGTGAGCACGGCGGACAGGGCGGTGGTGATGAACAGCACGATGGCGACCGGCATTTGGTCGTAGGCCCAGCCGTACACCATCTGGCCGAGCGGCTGGGCGCACATGCTCACGGCCGCGGCCATGGACATCACTTTGCCGGCCATTGCCTCGGGCGTACTGAGCTGGATGGCGGGCACGGCGATGAGATTCGTGAAGCAACTGGCGACCATCGTGCCGCAGGTGAATACGATCAGCACCACGAGTTTGGTCCATGCGTCGACCGGCAGCAGGAACACAATACCCTGTGGGACCATGGCCAGCGTAAGCGTCGCATCAGCCCCGGCAGCCAGCGCATCGTGAGCTTGGCGGCGAACAGGCCGGCGATGAATGCGCCCGCCACGCCGGAAACACCGATCAGGCCGTCGGCGATGCCGTAGACAGTGGCGTCGAAGCCGAGCACTGTACGAATCGTGTACGGGAAGCCGACGCCGGAATAGCCGATAAGCACAAAGTTGAGCGCCGCCGCGAACAACAGCAGTCTGAACACGTTCGGCCGGTCCTTGATGAGGAATCGCACGCCTGCCTTGAGGTCTTCAAGTGGGGTGGGCACTCCTCGTCGCCGCGATCCGGGGCACTGAGGCGGATGAAGCATTCGAGCGCGGCTGCGCCGGCGAAGCTTGCGATGGCGATGATCATCATGAGACGGATGCCGAACATCGCATACAGCACGCCGCCGAGGAAGCTCGGCAGCAGACTGCTTAGTTGTTGGACCTGATTGATCACGGCCATGCCTTGGCGCATGGTGGCCGGGCCGTACTGCCGGAACATCTGGGGGAGTGCGGCCTGCACGGTCGGGGTTTCGAAGGCGCCGAGCACGGCGAGCAGCACCTGCATGGTGGCGATGGCTACGATATGGAAGCCCGTGGTGGCGAAGACGATGGCGCTCGCCAGCACGAGCACGGCGGAGATGGCGTCGAGCGCCACCATGATGGTGCGGCGGTTGACGCGATCGGCCAGCACGCCTCCGAACGGGGAGAGCAGGATGGTCGGCACGATGGAGATGGCCAGCACCGAGGCGAAGATGGTGGCTGAGCCGGTTTCGTCCAGCACCCACATCGACATCGCGAATCGCAGCATCACATTGCCGAACAGCGAGATGCCTTGTCCGGCGACCAGCAGCACGAAGTCGCGGGACAGCAGCGGGCGTTGGGTGGCGGTGCCGGCGATGTCATTCTCGGGTTTCACTGTGCTATTCATTCTGAGCCTTTCTCCGGCTCCCCTGCGAACGTCATCATGCCCTTCGCGGCGACCGTGATGAGCTCGTCATCGAAAATCGGCACGCCGATCGCGTCGAGCATGGTGGCCAAGCAGCGGATGCGATGCTCCATTTCGGGCAGGGTCACCGGGTAGAAATACGGCATCAGCCAATAATTCGGCAGCAACGAAAGCAGCTCTGCGGCCTCGCGCGGATACTCGGTGGGGATGGAGCCATCCTTGACGCCCGCCTCGATCAGCGGCAGGAAGCGTTCGGGCAGATGCTTGCTCCATACCTGCATATTCGCGGCGAACGAAACCGGATTGCTCAGCATCGGCATGGCGGCTCGCATGATCTGCACGTGGTCTTGCTTGGTCATCGAATGCCGCCATAGCACGCGGAACTTTTCGAGGGCGGTAAGGTCAGTGCGATTCATGACGGATTCGTTGAAGTCGTCCTGCATATTGTTGTCTCGGTTGGTGAGCTCTTCGAGGATGGCTTCCTTGGATTTGAAGTGATGGTAGATCGCGCCTTTGGAGAGGTCGCCGAGCTCGTCCACGATGTCCTGGATGGAGGTGTGCTCATAGCCCTGGGCCATGAACAGCCGTTGTGCGGCGTCGAGGATGCGGGTGCGCGTCACCTCGGGGTGAGCGTTACGTGCCATGGTGGCCTCCCTACTGTGCTTGATGTTGCAGATCACTATAGATACCGACCGACGGTATGTATAGCGGTTTCGGCGAGCCTCCAACGATTCCGGCGATTGTCGCCTACCTTTTCGCTTGGTATCTTTCGGCTGTGTGCTTGCCCCCGCCAGCAGGGGCAGCATATAGGCATACCAGGCGCAAGTGTCGCCGTTCTCAGTATCCTTAGAAGAATGAGTCCTGAAGCCTTAAGTGAACTGATTTCCAGCATTGCCCACAACCTCGTCGCCGCCGGCCAGGCCGGCGCGTTGACCGACGAGCTGATTCCGCCCGTCGACAAGCTCGCCGTGATGCGCCCGAAGGACCGTGCGCATGGCGACTGGGCCTCCAACATCGCCATGCAGCTGGCCAAGAAGGCCGGCATGAAGCCGCGCGATCTGGCCGAGCCGTTCGCCGCCGCGCTCGCTGAAGCCGACGGCATTGCCAAGGTCGAGGTGGCAGGCCCCGGCTTCATCAACATCACGCTTGACTCCGCCTCGGCCGCCGCCGTGGTGGACACCGTACTCGCCGCCGGTGCCGTGACCGACGCGACAAGCATCTCAACAAGGTCAACGAATACGGCCGCAACGACCATCTGGGCGGCCAGACCCTGAATCTCGAGTTCGTCTCCGCCAACCCCACCGGTCCGATTCACATCGGCGGCACCCGTTGGGCTGCCGTCGGCGATGCCATGGCCCGCGTGCTCGAGGCCAACGGCGCCAAGGTGGTGCGCGAATACTACTTCAACGACCACGGCGAGCAGATCAACCGCTTCGCCAAGTCGCTGGTCGCCGCTTGGGCCGAGGCCAATAACTTGGGTGAGGCCGGCTACCAGACCGAAACCCCGTGCGACGGCTACAAGGTGCCTACATCAACGAGATCGCCGCCCGTGTTCAGGCCGAAGCCGAGTCCGACGGCGTGGACCTGACCGCACTGGCCCACCAGGATCAGGGCCTGAACGATGACGGTGAACCGCTCGGCGAGGCCGATACCGAAGTGCGCGAGGAATTCCGCAAGCGCGCCGTACCGATGATGTTCGACGAGATTCAGAAGTCCATGAAGGACTTCCGCGTGAACTTCGACGTCTGGTTCCATGAAAACAGCCTGTACGCCGACGGCAAGGTCGACGCCGCCATCGAAGAGCTCAAGTCCCGCGGCGACATCTTCGACAAGGACGGCGCCACTTGGTTTGAATCCACCAAGCACGGCGACGACAAGGACCGTGTGATCATCAAGTCCAATGGTGAGTTCGCCTACTTCGCCGCCGACATCGCCTACTACTGGGACAAGCGCCATCGCGCCGAAAACTCGGCCGACGTGGCCATCTACATGCTTGGCGCGGACCACCACGGCTACATCGGCCGCATGATGGCCATGTGCGCGGCCTTCGGCGATGAGCCCGGCAAGAACATGCAGATTCTCATCGGCCAGCTGGTCAACGTGATGAAGGACGGCAAGCCCGTGCGCATGTCCAAGCGCGCCGGCAACGTCGTGACCATCGACGACCTGGTCTCCGTGGTCGGCGTGGACGCCGCCCGCTACTCGCTGGCCCGCTCCGATTACAACCAGAACTTCGACATCGACTTGGCCCTGCTCGCCTCGCACACCAACGACAACCCGGTGTACTACGTGCAGTACGCGCACGCCCGCTCCAAGAACGTGGACCGCAACGCAGCCGCTGCCGGCATCAGCTACGAGGGTGCCGACCTGGCCCTGCTCGACACCGAGGCCGACGGCGAAGTGCTCGCCGCCCTCGCCCAATTCCCGAGCGTGCTCGCCACTGCGGCCGACGACCGCCAGCCGCACAAGGTGGCCCGTTACCTCGAAGAACTGGCCGCCACCTATCACAAGTGGTACAACGTAGAGCGCGTGGTGCCGATGGCCCTGACCGATCCGGAAACCCGTGGCGACGACGAGGCTCGCAAGGCCTTGGAGATTGCCAAGAACCCGGAGCCGGCCCGTGCCGCCGCCCGCCTGAAGCTCAATGACGCCGTCCAGCAGGTCATCGCCAACGGCCTCGACCTCCTCGCGTCACCGCCCCCGAAAAGATGTGATTATGCCTATTTCTCCAATTTGGCCGGCCGCTACGGCTGTGAATGCCGAAGGCTCCATCGAATTTCATGGTCGTACCGCCGAATCGCTGCTTGACGAGTTCGGCTCGCCGCTCTATCTCATCGACACTGATGAAGTAGTCGCACGTGCTAGGCACTTCGTGCGCGCTGCCGCCGAAGCATTCAACACCTCCACTACGCACGTGAGCTTTGCCGGCAAGGCGTTCTTGTCCAAAGAAGTCGTGCGATTGGTCACCGAGGCCGGCATGTTTGTGGACACTTGCACGATGGGCGAGATGAAAATCGCCCTCGCCGCTGGCGTTCCCGGACGTCGTCTGGTGCTGCACGGCAACAACAAGTCCGATGAGGAAATCGCGCTGGCTATCGAACAGGGCTTCGCCAAAATCGTGATCGACGAGCCCGACGAGCCGGAGCGCGTTGCTGCCATCGCCCGCAAGCTCGGCAAACGCGCCCGTGTGATGCTGCGCGTCACCGTCGGTGTCCACGCCGGCGGCCACGAGTACATCTCCACTGCTCACGAGGACCAGAAGTTCGGCGTGCCGCTGCTGGCCGCCGGGGCCGACGCCGCCGTGCTCGACGTGCTGAACGACCTCAAAGACGTGACGCCTGCCGCTACCAACGCGCGTATCTCTGCGACGCATTCCCCGGAAAATGGCGCGGAAAAGACCGAGAAATCAGAGCGCGAGCTGCACTACGACGTCAAGTACCCGTACGACCTGAGCCACGAGGAAGTCTCCGACACAGACAAGGCGCTGGCCGCCGCGATGGAAGCCATTGCGGACGGTCCGTCCATCGCCGTGCTCAAGACCATCCTCGCCAACCAGGACGTACTCGAACTGGTCGGAGCCCACTCGCACATCGGCTCCAACATCCACGATGCGGACGCTTCATTCACGCGGCCAAGCGCATGATGCTGCTGCGCAAGACCCTGTGGGCCACCGACGCCTACATCCTGCCCGAAATCGACCTCGGCGGCGGCTACTCCGTGGCCTACACCGATGGCGAAGATTCAATGGACATTGACGTGGAACTCACTCGCTTGGCGGATGCGGTCAACAGCACCAACCGTGCGCTCGGCATGCCCGCCCCGGCCATCAGCTTCGAGCCCGGCCGCTACATCGTGGCGCCCGCCGGCGTAACCCTGTACCGCGTGGGCACCATCAAGCACGTGCACTTGTCCGATGCCAAAGACAGTGACGGCAACCCGATTGCCGAGCGCGTGTATGTGTCTGTGGATGGCGGCATGTCCGACAACATTCGCCCGGCACTCTACGGTGCCGACTACACCGCGCGTCTGGCGAATCGCACCGGTTCCGCTGAAACGATGCTTGCCCGTGTGTGCGGTATGCACTGCGAATCCGGCGACATCGTGGTTCACGAGGTGCAGTTGCCCGCCGATTTGAAGCGCGGTGACATTCTCGCCGTGCCGGTTACCGGCGCATACGGCCGCACCATGGCCAGCAACTACAACCAAGCGCTGATTCCGGCGGTGGTTGCTGTCAGCGAGTCCGGTGCGCACGTCATGCTCCGCCGCCAGACCGTAGACGACCTACTCAACCTCGACGTCAGCGAGTGATCCACGTGCAGAGGCGAGCGCCTGACAGTCTGTAATGTGCGGCCAAATCCGTCATAATACGAAAAGGACCGTCAGCTTTGATGAGTACTTTCGGTCTGCTGTCGGAAATAATCCGTAAAATAGCGGTGGGATATAGAAAACTTTTTGGAAGGACCCTGAATTGGCTCGCAACAACGAAACCCCGATTCGCGTAGGCCTGCTTGGTGCCGGCACCGTCGGCTCCCAGACCGCCCGCCTGATTGTCGAGCAGAAGGACGAACTGTCCGCTCGTATCGGCCGCCCGGTCGAACTGACCGGCGTCGCCTGCCTCGACCCGAAGGAAACCGAGAAGTTCCCGTGGATCGACCAGTCCATCGTCACCACCGATACTTTGAGCGTGGCCACCAACTCGGACATCGTCATCGAGCTCATCGGCGGCACCACCGTGGCCCGCAAGTTCGTGCTTGCCGCCATCGAATCCGGTGCTTCCGTGGTCACCGCCAACAAGGCGCTGCTGGCCAAGTACGGCCCGGAGATCTACTCCGCCGCCGAGGCCAAGGGCGTCGACATCTACTTCGAGGCCGCTGTGGTGGCGCGATTCCGTTCCTGCGCCCGCTGCGCGAGTCCTTGGTCGGCGACAAGGTGACCAGCATGCTCGGCATCGTCAACGGCACCACCAACTACATTCTCGACGAGATGACCACCAAGGGTCTCCAGTTTGACGACGTGCTCAAGGACGCCCAGGCCAAGGCTACGCCGAAGCCGACCCGACCGGCGACATCGAAGGCTACGATGCTGCCAACAAGGCCGCCATCATGGCCACCCTCGGCTTCCACACCTCCGTGACCATCGACGACGTGTCCGTCGAAGGCATCACCAAGATCACCGCCGACGACATCGCCGCCGCCACCGCCGAGCACAAGGTCATCAAGCTACTCGCCGTGGTCGAGAACGGCGAGGCCGGCGTCTCCGCCCGCGTCTA
>ENA-OQEX01000281-OQEX01000281.1-human-gut-metagenome-genome-assembly--contig:-NODE-281-length-29533-cov-2.680303_pt1 | contig 29533 bp, 33 predicted proteins | sample MGYA00242802_ERZ504649 | MGnify/ENA primary metagenome ERZ504649 (study PRJEB26092, sample SAMD00036194) | human gut metagenome | host: Homo sapiens | study: EMG produced TPA metagenomics assembly of...
TGAAATCAGTGGCAAGGTATCGGAAACACTGGCGTAAAGGGTATGGACCGTGCATCCGAGGACTATATCACAGCCCGTGAGATCATTCTGGCAGCATCGGCAAATGTGCCGATTCACATTGCACACGTCAGCACCTACGGCAGCGTGGAGATCATCCGCCATGCCAAGGCACAGGGCGTAAAGGTGACTTGTGAGACCTGTCCGCACTACTTCCTCATGACGGAAGATGCCGTACTCAGCGGCGATGCAGACTATCGGATGAATCCGCCGCTCCGGACGGAAAAAGACCGCAAGGCTGTGCTGGAGGGCGTGCTTGACGGTACAATTGACTGCATTGTGACAGACCATGCACCTCATGCGCCGGAAGAAAAGGCAGACTTCTATCATGCCCCGAACGGTGTGATCGGAATGGAAACCTCTCTGGCGGCATCGCTGAAGCTGGTACACGCCGGAATGCTGACACTGCCCCAGCTGGTCGAGAAAATGGCAGAGAATCCGAGACGGATTCTGGGTCTGCCGCAGCATAAGCTTGCAGTGGGCGAGCCGGCAGATATTACTCTGGTCGATCTGGACTATCACTGGATAGTTGATCCGGAAAAGATGCACTCCAAAGCGAAGAACGTGATCTGGAAGGGCAAGACACTGGTGGGAAAACCGGTGTATACCATCACAGACGGCGTGATCCGCTATCAAGATACAGAATATATGGCAAACCGCAAGTAACAGTGGATTTGTCAAGGGAAAGGAATAGATGCAAATGGCTTTTGATAGACTGATTCAGCGAATTGATGAACTGCACAATCCGTCCGTAGCCGGACTGGATCCCCGTCTGGAATATGTGCCGCAGTACATCCGGGATGCCAGCTTTGTCAAGTATGGACACACCCTGGAGGCAGCAGCAGATGCGATCCTTCAGTTCAATAAGGCACTGATCGATGCACTGTGTGATGTTGTCCCGGCAATCAACCTCAAGCGGCTTACTATGAAATGTACGGCTGGGAGGGTGTCCGCACACTGGCAGAGACTATCCGCTATGCGCAGAGCAAGGGAATGTTTGTCATGACAGACGGCAAGCGCAACGACATCGGCGCAACTATGACTGCATATGCAACTGCACACCTGGGCAAGACAGAGGTAGACGGCGTGGAGCTGGAAGCCTTTGGCGCAGACGCACTGACCGTAAACGGCTATCTGGGAACAGACGGCATTCAGCCGCTGCTGGACGTGTGCGAAAAGTATGACAAGGGCATCTTTGTTCTGGCAAAGACCTCGAATCCGTCCAGCGGAGAACTCCAGGACAGACAGATCGACGGCAAGCCGGTCTATGAGATCATGGGTGAAATGTGCGAATCCTGGGGCAGCAAGCAGATCGGTGCCTACGGCTATTCCGCTGTCGGCGCAGTTGTAGGCGCAACCTATCCGGAACAGCTGGCTGAACTGCGTCAGAAACTGCCGCACACCATGTTCCTGGTGCCGGGATACGGCGCACAGGGCGGCGGCGCACAGGGTGTTGCCGGTGCATTTGATAAAAACGGCAGAGGTGCGATCGTAAACTCTTCCCGTGCTATCATGTGTGCATGGAAGAAGGAAGGAAACTGCCCGGAGACTGCATTTGCAGAGGCAGCGAGAAGAGAAGCAATCCGTATGCGTGATGATATCACCGCATATCTATAAATTTATTCAGGTTGGAAAGGACTGGTGTCATGTCATTATTGGAACGAGGCGATAAAGCCTATCTGCTTCTGGCAGACGGAACAATTTTCGAGGGCTTGCATTTTGGTGTCAAAGGAACTGCAATCGGTGAGGTCGTATTTACAACGGGTATGACCGCATATCAGGAGACACTGACCGATCCCAGTTATTATGGACAGCTGGTGACACAGACGTTTCCGCTGATCGGAAACTATGGTGTGAATGCAGCAGACAGCGAGTCTGCACAGTCCTATATTCACGGCTACATTGTCCGGGAATGGTGCAACACACCGTCGAACTTCCGTATGGAGGGCGACATTGACGGTTTCCTCAAGGAGCAGAACATTGTAGGTATCTATAACATTGATACCCGTAAGCTGACCCGGATTATCCGTGAGGTCGGCGTTATGAATGGCGTGATTACCACAGAAGATGTTTACGCCAAGAAAGAAGAACTGCTGGAACAGGTTCGCAAGTATACCATCAAGAACGCTGTTGTCAGCGTAACCGGTACAGAACCCAGAACCTACAGCGAAGGCACACCGAAGTACAAGGTGGCACTGTACGACTTCGGCTATAAGCGCAACATCCGGAATGAACTGGTGAAGCGTGGCTGCGAAGTTGTCGTACTTCCGGCAACTACCAGCGCAGAGGAACTGAAAGCAATGCACATCGATGGCATTATGCTTTCCAATGGCCCTGGAGACCCGTCTGAAAACCAGGCGATCATCGACAACGTGGGCGAGATTGCAAAGCTGGGCATTCCGATCTTCGGCATCTGCCTGGGACACCAGCTGCTGGCGCTCTCTCAGGGATGTCGGACAGAAAAGCTCAAGTATGGTCACCGTGGCGCAAACCAGCCGGTTATTGACTTGAACAGCCATCGCACTTATGTTACCAGCCAGAACCACGGCTATGCAGTTGTGGGTGAGAGCCTGGATCCGGAGATCGGTACAGTTTCTCATATCAATGCCAATGATAAAACCTGTGAGGGCATCCGCTATCATAAGATCAATGCCTTTACAGTGCAGTTCCACCCGGAGGCACACGGCGGTCCGCTGGATACGGCATATTTGTTCGATGAATTCGTTGCTGTGATGGAAAAGGAGAAGAAGTAAGTTATGCCATTGAGAAGTGATATTAAAAAGGTTCTCGTCATCGGCTCCGGTCCGATCATCATCGGACAGGCTGCTGAGTTTGACTACGCAGGAACACAGGCTTGCCGTGCGCTGAAACAGGAAGGTCTGGAAGTTGTCCTCATCAACTCGAATCCGGCTACCATCATGACCGATAAGGCAATGGCAGACAAGGTATATATCGAACCGCTGACCCTGGATGTGGTAAAGCGCATCATCCAGATCGAAAAGCCGGACAGCCTGCTGTCCACCATGGGCGGTCAGACTGGTCTGACCCTTTCCATGCAGCTGGCAGAAGAGGGCTTTCTGGAGGCACACGGCGTCAAGCTGCTGGGTGCAGATCCGCTGACCATTCATAAGGCAGAGGATCGCCAGGCGTTCAAGGACACCATGGAAAAGATCAACCAGCCGTGCATCCCGTCCAAGGTCGTAGAGACCATCGAAGACGCTGTAGATTTCGCAAAGACCATCGGCTATCCGGTTATCGTGCGTCCGGCATTCACTCTGGGCGGCACTGGCGGCGGTATTGCCGATAACGAAGAAATGCTGCGTGACATCACCAAGAACGGTCTGCGTCTGTCTCCGATCACACAGGTTCTGATCGAAAAGTGCATCAGCGGCTGGAAAGAAATTGAGTTCGAAGTTATCCGTGACCGCAAGGGCAATGTTATCACCGTCTGTCCATGGAAAACTTTGACCCGGTTGGCGTACACACCGGTGACAGCATCGTTATCGCTCCGACTGTGACGCTGACTGACCGGGAATATCAGATGCTGCGTACCGCTGCCATCAACATTATTTCCGAACTGAAGGTAGAAGGCGGCTGTAACTGTCAGTTTGCGCTGCATCCCACCAGCATGGAGTATGCAGTTATCGAGGTTAACCCTCGTGTGTCCCGTTCTTCCGCACTGGCATCCAAGGCAACCGGTTACCCGATTGCAAAGGTGGCTGCAAGAATCGCCATCGGCTATACACTGGACGAGATCGTAAACCAGGTTACCGGAAAGACCTATGCCTGCTTTGAACCGGCGCTGGACTATGTGGTTGTCAAGTACCCGAAGTGGGCGTTCGATAAGTTCGTCTATGCAAAGCGTACACTGGTACACAGATGAAGGCTACCGGTGAAGTTATGGCGATCGGCACCAGCTTTGAAGAGGCGATCATGAAGGCTGTTCGTTCCACAGAACTGGGCGTAGACTCCATGAATATGAAAAAGTATGAGAAGATGTCTCTGGATGAGATCATGGAGCGTCTCCAGGTCGTAGACGATGAGCGTGCATTCCAGCTGTATGAGGCAATGAAACGTGGCAAGACCGTGGAAGAACTGCACGAGCTGACTATGGTAGACTGCTGGTTCCTAAACAAGCTGATGAATCTGATCGAACTGGAACGGGAAATGGCTGCCAAGCCGCTGACCGAAGACCTGTACCTGCTGGCAAAGCAGTACGGCTATCTGGATGCCACCATTGAGCGTATTTCCGGTCAGAAATGCCCGATGCACCGCCATGCCGTTTATAAGATGGTTGATACCTGCGCAGGCGAGTTCAAGGCAGAGACACCGTACTTCTATTCTACCTATGACGACGAAAACGAAGCAGAAGGGTTCATCGAACGTCAGCACAGCGACAAGAAAAAGATTATCGTATTCGGTTCCGGTCCGATCCGTATCGGACAGGGTATCGAGTTCGACTACTGTTCGGTACACTGTGTATGGACACTGAAAGAGATGGGCTGTGAGGCAATCATCTGCAACAACAACCCGGAGACCGTTTCCACAGACTTCGATACCGCGACCGTCTGTACTTCGATCCGCTGACCAAGGAAGACGTTGCCAATATCATCAACACCGAAAAGCCGTACGGCGTAGTGGTACAGTTCGGCGGACAGACTGCCATCAAGCTGACACGCTACCTGGCAGATATGGGTGTCAATATCCTGGGTACTTCCGCAGATGATATCGACGCTGCCGAAGACAGAGAGCGTTTCGATGAGCTGCTGGGCAGATGCGGCATTCCTCGTCCTGCCGGCGAGACTGTCATGACAACCGAAGAGGCACTCAAGGCTGCCAACGACCTGGGCTATCCGGTTCTGATGCGTCCGTCTTACGTTCTGGGCGGTCAGAATATGATTATTGCGCATTCGGATAAGGATATCGAAGAATATATGGCAATCATCACCAGCCATATGATCGAAAATCCGGTGCTGATCGACAAATATATGATGGGTACTGAGGTGGAAGTTGATGCCATCTGCGACGGTAAGGACTTCCTCATTCCGGGTATCATGGAACACGTAGAGCGTGCCGGTGTTCACTCCGGTGACTCCATTTCCATCTATCCGGCACAGAACCTCAGCGAAAAGATCACAGATACCATCGTTCGCTATACTGGTCTGCTGGCGAAGGAACTCCACGCTGTTGGTCTGATTAACATTCAGTACGTGGTATACAACAATGAGGTATACGTAATCGAAGTAAACCCTCGTTCTTCCCGTACTGTACCGTATATCAGTAAGGTTACCGGCATTCCTATGGTTGACATCGCAACCAAGATCATGCTGGGAGAAACACTCCAGAGTCTGGGCTACAAGTCCGGTCTGTATCCGAAGGGTAAGTATGTTGCAGTCAAGGTTCCGGTATTCAGCTTTGAAAAGCTCCAGGACGTAGACACCATGCTCGGACCGGAAATGAAGTCCACAGGTGAGTGCCTGGGCATTGCAACCAACCTGGAAGATGCACTGCTCAAGGGTCTGATCGCAGCTGGCTATGATCTGAAAAAGGAAGGCGGCGTGCTGATCTCTGTCCGTGACAGCGATAAGCAGGAAATCATTGAGATCGCAGACAAGCTGGCTCGCATGGGCTTTGAACTGTACGGTACAAGCGGTACAGCGGCTGTGCTGAATCACAACATGATCGCCACCAACCTGGTCAAGAAGATCTCTGACGGCGAACCGAATACCATTACACTGCTGGAAAGCGGTAAGATCCACTATATGATCTCTACCTCTGCAAAGGGTCGTCTCCCGGCAAGAGACAGCGTAAAGATGCGCCGTAAGTCGGTAGAGCGTTCGATCTGCTGTCTGACAGCGATCGACACGGCAAAGGCTCTGGCAAACGTGCTGGAATCCGGCCGCAGCATTGATGATGTAGAAATGGTAGACATCACCAAGATCTGACAGCGGAATATAATTTGAAAATCACGCAAACCGTGGCGGACGGGGAGATTTCCCGCCCGCCATTTTTGCTTGAAAGGAGAAAAACTCATGGCATATGAACAGATGCTTGCGCCGGTGCTGGAAAAACAGGCGCTTGCAAAGAATATTTATCGTATGGTATTGCAGTGCCGTTCTATCGCACAGAAGGCAGAGCCGGGACAGTTTGTGCATCTGCTTCCCACAGGCTGTACCCTGCGCCGTCCCATCTCTATCTGTGAGATCAACAAGAGCGCCGGAACGCTGACCATTGTGTTTGAAGTGAAGGGCAGCGGCACAGATGCTCTAGCCAATGTGCGTGTGGGCGAAAATCTGGACATTCTGGGACCGCTCGGCCGTGGTTTCACCATTTTGCCGGATGCAAAACACGTTGTCGTTGTCGGCGGCGGCATCGGTAATCCGCCTATGCTGTCCCTGGCGCAGGTATACGGCGCACGTGCCACAGCGATCTGCGGTTTCCGCTCGGCAAACATTGTCACATTGCAGGACGCATTCCACGCATCTGGTGCAGAGACCATTCTCTGTACCGATGACGCACTGCCGGCAGACACGCCCTGGTGACAGAACCGCTGAAAGAGCAGCTTTCCGGCGGCGGTGTAGATATGGTCTATGCCTGTGGTCCTCGCCCCATGCTGAAATTCGTAGCAGCTGCTGCCAAGGAATACGGCGTGCGCTGTGAGGTTTCCATGGAAGAGCGTATGGGCTGCGGCATCGGTGCGTGTCTTGTCTGTGCCTGCCAGCTGGAAAAGGAAGGTAAATCCGTGATGGGTCATGTCTGCAAGGACGGCCCGGTATTCCCGGCAGAGGAGGTTGTTTGGTAATGGCAAATTTAGCAGTTGAAGTCGCAGGCGTTGCGTTCAAAAATCCCATCATCCCTGCATCCGGCGTGTTCGGCTACGGCAGGGAATACGAAAAGCTGTTCCCACTCTCCAAGCTGGGCGGCATTGCAACCAAAGGCACTACCGGTCAGCCTCGTCCGGGCAATCCGGCGCCTCGTATTGCTGAAACACCCAGCGGTATGCTGAATTCAGTAGGATTGCAAAATCCGGGCATTGATGCGTTTCTGGAACGGGAACTGCCGAACCTGCTCACAAAGGATACGGTGATCCTGGCAAATATTGCAGGCTCTACCATTGACGAGTGTGTTTCCATTGCGGAAAAGCTGGATGAGACTGACGTGCATATGATCGAGCTGAATATCTCCTGTCCGAACGTCAAGAAAGGCGGCGCAGCATTCGGCGTACACTGTGACAGTGCGGAAATGATTACTGCGGCAGTGCGGAAAGCGACCAAAAAGCCGCTGATCGTCAAGCTTTCTCCGAATGTTACCAGCATTACCGATATTGCAAAGGCAGTGGAATCTGCCGGAGCAGATGCAGTTTCGCTGATTAACACGCTGCTCGGAATGCGCATCAACATCGAAAACCGCCGTCCCATCCTGCGCAATAACGTGGGCGGAATGTCCGGCCCGGCAGTTTTCCCCATTGCAGTGCGTATGGTATGGCAGACCGCCCAGGCGGTTTCCATTCCGGTAATCGGTATGGGCGGCGTATCCAGCGGCGCAGATGCCATTGAAATGATGATGGCAGGCGCAAGCGCAGTGCAGGTGGGCGCAGCGATCTTCACAGATCCCTATGCACCGGTACGCATTGTGGACGAGATGAACGACTGGCTGGATTCTCACAATATTGCATCGGTACAGGAAATCATCGGTACAGTGCAGCCGTGGTAAGTGAGGAAAACATCTTATGATTATTATGGGCGTAGACTTTGGCGATGCCCGGACAGGGCTTGCCATTTGTGATAAGGGCGAAATGCTGGCATCTCCGGTGTGTGTGGTTTCGGAAAAGGATTTCACACAGTGCCAGGAAAAGGTTGCCGCTCTGGCAAAGGAACACCGTGCAGAACTTCTCGTGGTCGGCTATCCGAAGAATATGAACGGTACAGTCGGCGAACGTGCAGAACTGTGCCAGAAATTCGGAGACGGTCTGAAAGAAATGACCGGTATTCCGGTTGTCATGTGGGACGAACGCTGTACAACTGTTTCGGCGCATTCCTACCTGAATGTCACAAACACCAGGGGAAAAAAGCGGAAGGCGGTAGTAGATGCCGTTGCAGCTACCATCATTCTGGAAAGCTATCTGGCATATCGGAAGAATCAGGCGAATTCGTGACATAAACGCTGAAAAATACAAAAACAGCTCCATGTCCGGCGGTACAATGCCGCTTGCATGGAGCTGTTTTGCTTTCTGTTAAGTTGCTGTTTTATTTATTTTCTGTCCAGTCGCTGCGGTGCATGGGAATCTTTTCTGCCCCCAGCTTTTCCAGGTTTTCGTGAATGTTCCGCTTGTCCGCCTTCTTTATCATGTTTTCTCTGGCACGCTTGAACTTGTTTACTTCGCCGTGACGGCTCGGACCGCCGACGCAGCCGCCGTCGCACGCCATGCCCTCGATAAAGTCGCCGGAAAAGCGTCCCATCTTCAGCATCAGCAGCGCACGCTTGCAGGCATCTGTACCGTTGCAGCGTTCTACATTTACTTCGTCGGTGACACCCTGTTCCTTCATGCCCTCCAGGACAGCGTCTGTTACGCCGCCGCTGTTGCCAAACCATTTGCCAAAGGTGCTGGACTGCTGGTTGGTCTCTTCTGCCTCATGGATCGTTATGCCTTTGCACGAATGATGGCACGGATCTCGCCGTATGTCATTGCATAATCAGCGCTGCCGGGGATGTTCTGGTCAATGACTTCGCTCTTTTTTGCAATACATGGACCAACAAAAACAGTGATCGCCTCCGGATCTTTTGACTTGATCCAGCGGGAAACAGCACACATCGGAGAAACCGTTGTAGAGATATGATCCAGGAGATCCGGGTAGTGCAGGCGAATCAGATTGACAAATCCGGGGCAGCAGGACGTGGTCATCTTTTTGCCGTCCCGATATGCCTCAGCCCACTCTGCCGCCTCGGCATAGGCAGTCATATCGCCGCCCAGACCGACTTCTACCAGTCTGTAAAGCCGATTTCTTCAGCGCATTGCGCCAGCTCTCAAATGTGATGCCCTCGCCGAACTGTCCCTCTGTGGAGGGCGCAAACATGGCATAGACGTGCTTTTTGTCAACGATTGCCTGACAGACATCAACCACACAGGACTTGGAACTGATTGCACCGAACGGGCAGCTGTGAATACATCTGCCGCACTGGATGCACTTCTTTTCATCTATGATACAGATGCCGTTTTCATCCATGGAGATCGCACCAACAGGACAGCTCCGGCGACATGGGCGAATCAGATCAGCAATGGCATTGTAGGGACAGGCTGCCGCACATTTGCCGCATTCCCGGCATTTCTGCGGGTCAATATGCGCTCTGGTGCGTCCGATGTCAATTGCCCCGAAGTTACAGGACTGCTGACAGGCTTTGCCCATGCACTTCTGACAGTTGTCGGTAACGACATAACGGGAGATGGGACAGTCCTCACAGGCAGCCTGCACGACCTGTACCACAAGGTTGTTGTGCGCACCCTGCGGTGATTTTCCCTCTGCCAGGCGGATGCGCTGACGGACGATCTCACGCTCTTTATAGACGCAGCAGCGGTATTTTGCTTTCGGACCGGGCATCATCCGGTAGGGGAGTTCTTCTTTTTCCTCTTCAAATTTTCCGGCAAAGACCAGCTTTGCCACCTCACATAGGATATCGTGTTTGATTTTGATGATCGTGCCGTCGTTTGTTACCATATGGACCTCCATCGTCTGTTGTGTACATTTTCAGCAACACTATTTATAAAATAGTACTGCCTATATTATACCACGAATTTTGCCGCTTGTAAAGTGTGCATTTCCGGGGAAACAAAAAAGCTGCCCTGCCGGCATTTCAGCGGACAGAACAGCTTGACTTGATATGATTTACTTACAATAGGGGCAGTACCTGGGCAGAATGGGATTCATGTGAGAATCCGTCAGACCGAAGTTCATTCCCTTATATGTCCATGCGGCACGACCGATGTGATACTTGTCAAATACGGATGTGATGGTGCGGTACCAGTGCAGTGTACTTTCCGTATCCGCCTGGTCGATTACACCATATTCGCCGCAGTACAGCGGAATATCGTACTTTTCAGCCGCTGCGATTGCCGGGGCAAAGTTTGCCTCGAAGAAGGATGCCTCTACATCCTGAATGCCTTCGTGGAGAAAAGCCTTGATATACTGCTTGTTGAATGCAGCGGAATGACGGCGGTATGCTGCCAGATCATCCGGATACTTGATGTGGAAATTCCGTGGCATTCCCTTTGCCCAGGATGCTGTCTGATGGGTAAAGACGATCGGCTCATAGCAGTGGAAATTGTACACGATCCTGGAGTCTGTCGGCGCATCCAGAAGGGGAACGCCGTCTGCGCCGTTGTGATGAATGCCGCCGATCAGAATGTAGTTTTTCTGTGCCACGGAACGAATGGCAGCAACTGCATTTGCGGCGATGCGATTCCATGACTCTGCCGATTCTGCATTGACAATTTCATTCAGCAGTTCAAATGCCACAACATCGTGATCCTTGCCGTAGCGCTTTGCGAATTCCTGCCACAGAGAAATGAAACGAGCCTGCAAAGCCGGGTTGGTGAAAAATTCATCGGAGTGGATCGGATCGTCAAAGGTGTATCCGGCTGTCTTGTGCAGATCCAAGATCATGTGCAGACCATATTTTCTGCACCATGTAATGCACTGTGCGATCCATTGAAATCCGCTTTCTTTTTGAATGCCGCCTTCCGTTTCGACCAGTTCATAGTCTACCGGGATACAGACATGATCCAGTCCCCAGCGTGCAGCGACTGCAAAGTCGGTTTCTGTCAAAAATGTTTCGTAGTGTTTGTCGGAATGTTCTCCCTGCGAGAGCCATCCGCCAAAATTGATACCATGCTGAAAACCTTCCCAAATTCGCATGATGATGACCTCCTGTCACATAGATTGGAACATATTGTGTCTCATTGCCTGTACTACATATTTTCATACGGTATGCAGTATGTTCCAGCAGTAGCCTTTTGTTTCAAATAGAACCAGGAGCTTTCGGGAACAGCTGGAATCGCCCAAATTATTCCATAGGACACTGCTCCCAAGATTTATCTGCATTTTCATTTTACGAGGAATATCAAAAAAATGATACCAAAAAACTTGCTTTTTTTATAGAAATATGATATAATATTACAACAGAGGAAAGAACATCTTCCGGAATGGCAAACCAATGGAAAATTCCTGGATGTTGCTTGCTTTTTTCTGGTATAGCATTATGGAATCTGTGGGATGCGGCAGAAAACTTTTTGGTATATCACTTTTCGTTTTGTCAAAAATTGCGGAATGCAAAGAAATATGACCGTTAAGATTCTAGGACAGATTTCGTGGGAAAATAAAATTTGCGTATTTTTCATATTTTCAAATGGGGGAATTACTGAAATGACAAAAATCGAAACAGAATGGCAAAATGCAGAGCAGGAGCGGCAGGAGGACTTTATACAGCACGAACCGCCGGAGGTGGAATTCGTGTTCTATAACCAGGTGCAGCAGGGCGATGTGGCGAGCGTTGAGAAAAATCTAAAGTCCGGACAATACCGGCACATTGCCATGAAAACCAGACTTTCCACAGATTTGGTGCAGAATTTTCGGTATCACTGTATTATTTCTCTGGCAATGGTAACTCGTTTCTGCATCGAGGGCGGAATGCCGGGAGAACAGGCATACCGGATGAGCGACTTCTATATCCACAAGGTGGACGAGGCAACTACCATTGATCTGGTGGAGGAACTGCACGATGCGGCGTGCATGGACTATGCAAAACGGATGCAGCAGATCAAAAATAAGCCGGTCTGTTCCAAACCGGTTACACTTTGCCTGAATTACATCTATGCGCATATGCACGAGAAGATCACCACCGAAGACCTGGCGGAGGAAGTGCATCTGCATCCCAGCTATTTGTCCCGGCTCTTCCGGGAACAGATGGGCTGTACGCTGCATGACTACATCCTGGATCAGAAGATCCAGACGGCGAAACAGATGCTCCAGTTTTCGGAGCGCAGCTATGCGGAGATCGCCAATCTGCTGGCATTTTCTTCGCAGAGCCATTTCATTCAGGTGTTTTCCAAAAAAGTTGGTGTGACACCGAGACAGTTCCGGGAGTCCGAATATCGTTCTACGCTAATGCGTGGCGATGCACCGAAAATGTGATATCGGCATAAAAAAGCAGCCTGCATTTTTTGCAGGCTGCTTGCAGTTGGCAATGATGCGCTGTCTTATGCCATCACGACCGCATTTCCCAAAAGCTTGAAATCCCGGCAGCTTTTGCACAGGTCGTTCAGAAAAGCGGCAATGCTGCGGTCTCTCAGATTTCCCTTGAAGTCGATGTGGAAGATAACATCGAAACTGCCGTCCCGGATCGGTCGGCTTTCGATCTTGACCATATCCAGACCGTATAAGAAGAACTTGTTCAGAATACGGCTCAGACTGCCGGGTTCGTTCGGATGGAGAGCATGACGGAGATGACAGATGCGTCCTCTGCCACTTCCATATCCTTGGTGATGCAGATAAACTGTGTGAAATTCGGTACAACATTGGAAATGCGGGATGCCAGAATTTCCAGATGATTGTGCTTGGCACATTCTTCAGAGCAGATCGCAGCGATCGTGGTATCGCCCGATTCCGCCACCATTTTTGCGGCAGTGGCAGTGTTGCTGAAATCCTTTGGATGCAGGTGACGTGCATCCAGGAAGTCACTGCACTGAGACAGCGCCTGCGGATGCGAGTAGACGTTTTGAATGCTCTCTAAGGATGCGCCGGGCAGTGCGGCGAGACAGTGTGCCACTTCTACCTGGTTCATGGCGGTGATGAAGAAACTGTACTTTCCCATGAGGTCAACCGTCTGTGTCACCGTGCCGGATGTGCTGTTGTAGATGGGCAGCACACCGTATTCCAGTTCGCCGGACTCCACCGCCTCAAACACCTGTTCAAAGTGGGGTAGAACTGGATGTTCCGCTCCGGGAAAAACGCCTGTGCGGCAGTTTCAGAGTTTGCGCCGACTGTTCCCTGGCATCCGATGCGGACAGCATTTTCATGCGGGGCATTTTGAATTCCGGTGCATCTTCCGCAGCGACCAGCATTTTCTGCTGTAGCTGGGAGCTAATGCTCATCATGTTGGCGAACATGGTACGGGATGCCAGACCCAGTCCGTCTCTGGCATTGCTTTCTACCCGATCCAGGATCTGCTGTTCCCGTCCGGCTTGAAATACCGGCATATTGTGTGCCTTTTTATAGCGTGCCACATCCTGGCACAGGAGCATACGCTCTTCAAATAGGTTCTGAATCTGTTTGTCCAGCTTGTCGATTTCGTTGCGAATTTCACTTAATTCCATGTTGCGTTCCTTTCTGTGAAGGGAATTTGTATTCAAAACCGCTTTCTCCAGTCAAAGACAGAGCAAACGGTACTGTTCCAATCATACCACATACCATTATACATAATTTTTTTTCAAAAATCAAGATAAAATTTTGAATAGCTATTGAAAACGACATCGGTTTTGTGCTATAATGAAATGTACGTGCAAAAACAACAGCAGGGATGGGCGGTACGGAAAGCCTGCTCCGGATCTTATCACAAACAGAGGAGGCAGATACGATGCGCATTTTAGGAATCGACCCCGGCTATGCATTGTGGGGTTCGGCATTGTATCCTATCACGGTGCGGATTTCACACCGCTGGAATACGGTGCAATCACCACAGAGGCAGGGACTCGGTTTGCAGCACGGCTGACGGCAATTTATGACGATTTAGATTACTTGCTGAAACGGTTTCAGCCGGACTGTATCGCCATCGAACGCCTGTACTTCACGTCAAACCAAAAGACGGTGATCGACGTGGCACAGGCTCGTGGCGTCATCGTCCTTTGCGCAGAACAGCACCAGATCCCGATGTATGAATACACACCGCTGCAGGTGAAACAGGCGGTTGTCGGATACGGCAAAGCGGAAAAGCGGCAGGTCATGGATATGACCCGGCGCATTCTGAAACTGGCGCAGATCCCGAAACCGGATGACGCAGCGGATGCGCTGGCGCTTGCCATTTGTCATGGACACTGCGCAACCGGCGTACAATTACAAAGAGAACGATTCAGGCAGGAGATACGATATGATATACAACGTGCATGGAAAATTGATCGCAAAGGAACCCACTATGGCTGTCGTAGAATGCGGCGGCGTAGGGTATGCCTGCCGAACAACACTTTATACCCTCGGACAGCTGGGCAGCATAGGAGACACCGTGTTTCTATATACTGCAATGAGCGTCCGGGAAGATGCAGTCGAACTGTTTGGCTTTTCCACTCAGCAGGAGCTGCAGTGCTTTCAGCTGTTGACCTCCGTTTCCGGCGTCGGACCAAAGGCAGCGCTTTCCATTTTGTCCGATCTGTCACCAGATCAGTTCCTGCTGACGGTCGCCTCCGGAGACAGCAAGGCACTGACCGTGCCAAGGGCATCGGGCAAAGTCGGCACAGCGCATTGTGATGGAACTGAAAGACAAGATCGCCGGCGGCGCTGCCGGCTTGTTTGCCGGATCCGGCGTGGAAGAAGTGGCGGCGGCATCTCAGTCTGCCGGCAGTGTGGGCGAGGCAATCGAGGCGCTTGTGACACTGGGCTACACCCAGAGTGAAGTGGCACCCATTGTGGCAAAACTCGACCCGTCTCTGTCGCGTCGGAACTGATTCGGCTGACATTGCAGGAATTTGGAAAACAGCGCAATTTCTGAGAGAGGAGTGAGACAAGATGATCGAGACCAGCGATATGCAGTTTGAGGAGCGAATGGTGACACCACGTGAAGTGGAAGAAGACCACGAAGTGGAAGTGTCCCTGCGCCCGCAGACGCTTGTGGAATATATCGGACAGGATAAGGTGAAAGAAAACCTGGCGGTCTACATTGAGGCGGCAAAGCGCCGTGGCGATCCCCTGGATCACGTCCTGCTCTATGGTCCTCCGGGACTGGGCAAGACCACACTGTCCTCTATCATTGCCCACGAAATGGGCGTTAATCTGCGTGTTACAACAGGACCGGCAATTGAAAAGGCAGGGGATCTGGCAGCGATACTGACCAATCTTCAGCCCAATGACGTCCTGTTTATCGATGAGATCCACCGGCTGAATCGGCAGGTCGAGGAAATTCTGTACCCGGCTCTGGAGGATCACGCCATTGATATTATCATGGGAAAGGGACCGTCGGCACGCTCTCTGCGTGTTGATCTGAACCCGTTTACATTGGTTGGCGCAACCACTCGTGCCGGTCAGCTTTCCAGTCCGCTCCGTGACCGTTTCGGCGTGATCCTGCGGCTGGAACTCTACACCACTGAGCAGCTGACGGACATTGTCCGCCGCAGCGCCATGCTCTTGAAGATCCCATGCTCCATAGACGGCGCAATGGAGATCGCAAGCCGTGCCAGAGGAACACCTCGTATTGCAAACCGTCTGCTCAAGCGTGTGCGTGACTTTGCAGATGTAATGGGCAACGGCGAGATCACACAGGAGATCGCACATATGGCGCTGGATCGTCTGGAAATCGACGAACTGGGGCTGGACAGCAACGACCGCCGTATGCTGGAAATGATTATCAAGGGATACAGCGGTGGTCCGGTGGGACTGGAAACCCTGGCATCCGCCCTGGGCGAAGAGACAGTGACGCTGGAGGATGTGTGCGAGCCGTATCTGATGCAGCTGGGATTCCTGGCGAGAACACCACGGGGACGCTGTGCCACGGCGCTGGCATACCAGCATCTGGGCTATCAGCAGCCGGATGCCGGCGGCATGGATGGACAAATGACACTTTCCGCTGAATGAGAAGTTCAGCTGAATGGGGATGCCGCACAAAGCCGAAAAGCGGATTTTGCGCAGTATCGCCTGAAATATATTTTTGACAGAACGAAAGGAAATAAGATCATGGGCAGATTATTTGGAACAGATGGCGCAAGAGGAGTTGCCATCACAGAACTGACTTGTGAAATGGCAATGCAGATCGGCAGAGCAGCGGCTCTGGTACTGACAAAAGAGGCAAAGCACCGGGCGAAGATCTTTATCGGAAAGGACACCCGTATCTCTTCGGATATTCTGGAGGCAGCCTCTGCGCCGGAATCTGTTCTGTCGGGGCAGAGGCAGTCAAGCTGGGCGTAGTTCCCACGCCGGCTGTGGCATATCTGGTACGGACACACGGTGCAGATGCAGGCGTTATGATCTCTGCATCCCATAACAGCGTGGAGTTCAACGGCATCAAGCTGTTTGCGGCTACCGGTTATAAGCTGCCGGATGCTACCGAAGAAGAGATCGAGGCGCTGATCCTGGATCACCCGGAAAAAATCGAGCTGCAGTCCGATATCCGTGTCGGTGCGATTTCTGAGTACACTAATGCCAAAGAGGACTACATCTCTTATCTGGCAGGCTGTGTTGCAACAGACTGCTCCGACATCCGTGTGGCGCTGGACTGCGCAAACGGCAGTTCTTCCACCACAGCAGAGGAACTCTTTACACGTCTGGGTGCAGAAGTACATATGCTCAGCGCATCTCCGGACGGCACAAACATCAACAAAAACTGCGGCTCTACCCATATGGAAAACCTCATGGCATATGTAAAGGAGCATGACTGCGACCTGGGTCTGGCATTTGACGGCGACGCAGACCGCTGTCTGGCTGTCGATGAAAACGGAGTGCTGGTAGACGGCGATAAGATCATTGCGATCTGCGCACAGGCGCTGCAGCAGGAGGGCAAGCTGAAAAAGGATACAGCAGTAGTTACCGTTATGACCAACCTGGCTTTTTCCACTTTGCAAAGGCAAATCAGATCGATGCCAAGGCGACAAAGGTCGGCGACCGCTACGTGCTGGAAGAGATGCTTGCCGGCGGCTATAACATCGGCGGCGAACAGAGCGGACACATCATCTTCCTGGATGAGGCGACTACTGGCGACGGTGAACTTTCCGGCATCAAGCTCCTGGAGATTCTGAAGAAGTCCGGCAAAAAGATGAGCGAAGTGGCAAGCCTGATGGAGACATTCCCGCAGGTGCTGTATAATGTCACCATTCAGCCGCAGAAGAAAGGTCTGTGGCAGGACGACGCGATATCGCTGCAATGATCGAAAAATACACTGCCATCCTGGGCGAAAACGGACGCATCCTGGTTCGGGAAAGCGGAACAGAGCCGCTTATTCGTGTTATGGTCGAGGGAAAAGATGCAGCGCAGATCGAGACCGCTGCACAGGCAATCACAGAGCAGGTAAAATTTTTGCCGCATCATAAGCAAATAAAGGAGTAGTCCGAAATTGAGAATAGCAAATGGTTGGAAACAATATCGTATATTAGATACCTCCCAGCTGGAAAAGCTGGAAAGCTGGCATGGTGTCACACTGGTGCGGCCCGATCCGCAGATCATCTGGAAAACCCCGAAAAAGCATCCGGGCTGGAAAAAGGCAGACGGTCACTACAGCCGTTCATCCTCCGGCGGCGGCAGCTGGGCATTCGCCAAAAAGCTGCCCACTTCCTGGGAAATGGACTATGAACGCTGGGACTCACCTTTAAGATTCAGCCACCGGATTCAAGCACACCGGATTGTTTCCGGAGCAGGCAGTGAACTGGGACTGGATGGCGGAGCAGATTCGCAGCGCCGGCAGACCGATTTCTGTACTGAACCTGTTTTCCTATACCGGCGGCGCAACGCTGGCGTGTGGCCTCTGCCGGGGCATCTGTCTGCCATGTGGACGCATCCAAAGGCATGGTGCAGTGGGCAAGAGAAAATGCGGCGCTGTCCGGTCTGACGGAAAGCCATTCGCTGGATCGTGGATGACTGCGAAAGTTTGTGGCGAGAGAGATCCGCCGCGGCAGAAAATACGATGCCGTCATTATGGATCCGCCCAGCTATGGCAGAGGACCAGGCGGCGAAGTCTGGAAACTGGAAGAGAACATCTACGATCTGGTAGAACTCTGTTCCGGCGTGCTTTCGGATGATCCGCTGTTCTTCCTGCTCAACAGCTATACCACCGGACTTTCTCCGGCGGTAATGGGGTATCTGCTGGGCAGCGTGTTAAAGCCGAAATTCGGCGGCGATGTGACCGCAGACGAGATTGGTCTGCCGGTCGAAGAAAGCGGCATGGTGCTGCCCTGCGGCTCAACTGCCATCTGGAAACGATAACGTGCATCGGGAACAATGGATTGTTCTGCTCCTGGGCATTTGCGCCCTGGCAGCAGACGGATTTGCTGCCGGGATCAGTACCTGGATCGCCGCTATGTCTACGGAATGCCGCCGGAGGGTGTGTGGGAAATGTTTCGTTTTCTTGCGCCGTACGGGCTGTTTGCCGCCGGCGTTGTCGTACTTGTTGTGATTCTGCTGCTTGCAATGCGGCGAAAATAATGTCGCAAAGGAGAAATACCATGGAAAACCAGATCATGGCAGAACACCTGTCATTTCACTATACAGATGAAGAGGGAAAAGCCGTCTCACCGGAGATTCTGAAAGATCTGTCGATGACTTTTCAGCCCGGTTCTTTTGTGGCGGTTCTGGGGCATAACGGATGCGGAAAATCCACGCTGGCAAAGCATATGAATGCAATTCTGCTGCCCACCGGCGGCAAGATGTGGGTCTCCGGCATGGACACCTGCGATGAAGAAAAGCTGTACGACATCCGGCAGCACGTGGGCATGGTGTTTCAGAATCCGGACAACCAGATCGTTGCAACGATCGTGGAGGAAGATGTGGCGTTCGGACCGGAAAATCTGGGGCTGCCGCCGGAAACGATTCGGGAACGGGTGGACGATGCTCTGAAAGCAGTGGGAATGTATGAATACCAGATGCACGCACCGAATCAGCTGTCCGGCGGACAAAAACAGCGTATCGCCATTGCCGGCATCATTGCCATGCGTCCGTCCTGTATCGTTCTGGACGAGCCGACGGCAATGCTTGACCTAAGGGGCGCATGGAAGTGATGAAAACCGTCCGGATGCTGAACCGGAATTACGGCATTACCATAATTCTGATTACGCATTATATGGAAGAGGCGGCACAGGCTGACCGTGTTATTGTCATGGATGACGGAAACATCTTGCTGGATGATACGCCGGCAGAGGTCTTTTCTCATGTGGAAGAAATGAAAACGGTGGGTCTGGATGTGCCGCAGGTGACAGAACTGGTGTATGAACTCCAAAAAGCCGGTATGCCTTTGGATGGTCATATTATCAGCGAAGATGCGTGTGTGGATGCAATTCTCAAGTGCATGGCGTGAAATGAGGTGGGCAGTTGGCAACGATACAGACCAAAGGACTGACATACCGCTATGGTATCGGCACTCCTTTTGAAAAAACAGCGGTTGACCATGTGGATCTGGAAATAGAGTCCGGCTCTTTTGTGGGTATCATCGGGCATACTGGATCTGGTAAGTCCACATTGATACAGCATCTGAACGGACTGCTGAAACCGACTGAGGGAAGCATCCTTCTGGACGGAAAGGATATCTGGGCAGAAAAGGCGCAGATGCGCCAGGTGCGGTTTCGGGTCGGACTGGTGTTCCAGTATCCGGAATACCAGATCTTTGAGGAGACCGTAGCAAAGGATATTGCATTCGGTCCCCGAAATATGGGACTGGCGGAGGAAGAAGTCCAGGCACGGGTAAAGGAAACGGCTGCCATAGTCGGCTTGTCGGATGACATTCTGGAGCAGTCGCCCTTTTTGCTGTCCGGCGGTCAGAAACGCCGTGTGGCGATCGCCGGCGTTATGGCGATGCGGCCGGAAGTGCTGATTCTGGACGAGCCGACCGCCGGGTTGGATCCCCGTGGCAGGGAAGAGATCCTGGAGGAGATCAAGGCGTACCGCCGACAGACCGGAGCAACGATTCTGCTGGTCTCTCACAGCATGGAAGATGTGGCACGCCACGCACAGCAGATTCTGGTAATGAACGCCGGAAAGGTGTTCTGCTACGGTACGGTAGAAAATGTATTTCGCCGTTCACAGGAACTACAGGCGATCGGACTGGCTGTGCCGCAGATCACCCGTGTCTGCAATGCGCTCCGGGCAAAGGGAATCCCGCTGACGGAAGATATTTTCACGGTAGAGCAGGCGAAAGAACAGCTGATCGCATGGTACCGGAAGAAAGGGGAACAGTGACAATGCTGAAAGACATTACCATCGGACAATATTTCCCAGGCTCCAGTCCGGTGCATCGCATGGATCCCCGGTTCAAGATTATTATGACGCTGCTGTTTATTGCAATGCTGTTTATGGGACAGCATCTGTATTCGATCTTATTCGGCGTTGTATTCTGCATCCTGGCGCTGTCGTTTTCCAAAATTCCCGTCAAGCTGATCTGGAAAAGTATCAAGCCGCTGATTCCGGTTCTGATGATTACCGCAGTTCTGGATCTGCTCATGGTAGACAGCGGCGATGTTTACTGGAAATGGCATTTTCTGAAGCTGACCGAAGGCGGCGTGCGGACAGCAATACTGATGGTGACACGCATCATCGTGCTGCTTGCAGGTTCATCTCTGCTAACTTATACCACATCGCCCATTGCCTTGACAGACGCCATCGAGCGTCTGCTGTCGCCGCTGAAAAAGCTGCACGTTCCGGTACATACCTTTGCAATGATGATGACGATTTCCCTCCGCTTTATTCCCACACTGCTGGAGGAAACAGACAAGATCATGACAGCCCAGAAGGCGAGAGGTGCAAGCTTTAGCGAGGGAAATCTGGTGCAGCGTGCCAAGCACTGGTGCCGATTCTGGTTCCGCTGCTGGTGTCCTCTTTTCACCGTGCAGAAGAGCTTGCAACGGCAATGGAGTGCCGGTGCTATCGTGGCGAGGCAGGGCGTACCAAGATGCGCCAGCTCCATGCGGCGAGCCGGGACTATATCGCAATGACAGTCACAGTGCTGCTGTTTGCTGCGGCAGTTGCTGTCAAAATCATCTGGTAAGGAGACATTTTCATGAACGCAACGCTGTCCGAGACAACCGCCTCCGGAAAACCCGGAAAGAAAGGCTGCGGAAGATTGGTTTTGCTGCTGTCGTTTTGCATCCCGATGCTGCTTTTGGCGGTGGGATTTGTCCTGCAGCAGGTACACCCCTTTGGAGACAGACAAATACTGGTGACAGATTTCTGGCACCAATATTATCCGTTTCTGCGGCTGCTGCATGAAAAACTCCGGAGCGGCGGCTCCCTTTTGTATACCTGGGAATCCGGTATGGGGACAAACTTTCTCTCCATTTTTGCGTATTATGCGGCAAGTCCGCTGAATCTGCTCACCGTTCTGGTTCCTGAATCCATTCTGCGTGAAGCAGTCACAGTGGTACTTCTCCTGAAAATCGGCTGTGCCGGTTTGTTTTTTGCGCTGTTTCTCCGTGGGACATTTCACAGAGATGACTTTTCCATCTGCCTTTTTGCTGTGATGTATGCGCTTTGCAGCTACATCCTGGGCTACTACTGGAACATCATCTGGATGGATACAGTTGCACTTTTGCCGCTCGTGGTGCTGGGATTGGTTTACCTGGTGCGTGACGGAAAATACCGTCTCTATGTGGTCGCTCTGGGACTTTCTCTTTTCACCAATTTTTATATCGGTATGTTCACCTGCATTTTTGCAGTGATCGCCTACGTGTGCCTATGCGTGTTCTATCTGAAACCGGCACAGCTGCCGGGGCGTACCATTGCAATGCTGCTGGGATCTCTGCTGGGCGGTGCATTGGCAGCATCGTGCTTTTGCCGGCGTACTATGCGTTGCAGCTGACCTACAGCGTCAATAACATTTTCCCGACCACGGTGCAGTTCTATGAGAGCTGGCGCACGCTTGCGGCAGACCTCATCAGTTTCCATGAACCGACGGCAAAGGACGGCTTGCCGAATCTGGCTTGCAGCGTGCTGTCGCTGGCACTGATGGGACCGTTTCTGCGCTCTGCATCTATCCGGATACGGGAAAAGTCGGGGCAATTCTGGTGCTGGCATTCCTGCTTATCAGCTGTAACTGCAACGTGCTGAACTACATCTGGCATGGCTTTCACTTCCCGAATATGCTCCCGTATCGGTTTTCGTTCCTGTTTTCCTTTGTGTTGCTGACTGTAGGCTACCGTGCCTTTCTTGCGGCATTGGAAGAAAAGTTCAAGGTCTGGGACATTCTGGCGATGCTGGTTATGGCTGTGCTGGTATTTGCCGTCTCCTACAATGTGCAGGAAAACCAGGCGGTGTACTGGTCTGTAGCAGTCATGCTCCTGTATGCTGTGATCCTGCTGCTGTTTTTCCGGGAGATTTTCGGAAAAAACTGCTGTATCTTTCGCTTTCCATCGTTCTTGCATTTGAAATGTTCCAGAATGTAAAACTTGGAACAGAAACCGTGTCCACCTCAGATTACCTCAGTTACCCGACACAGCATGAAGAAGTGGAATCACTGCTGGCGCAGATTAGGGAACAGGATGACAGCCTTTTCTATCGGACAGAGCTTTCTTCCTGGTACACGCTGAATGACCCGGCGCTGTACGGTTATCACGGACTGTCGCAGTTTTCTTCCACAGCGAACGAGAGTGTGACAAAGTGGATGCGTGCTATCGGCGTTCCGGCGTCTGAGGCAGGGAACCGCTACTACTATGGCGGCGGTACGCCGGTCAGCAATGCCTTTTCCGGAATCCGCTATCTGATAAGCCGGAGCGGTTCTGTGCTGGATTTGCAGGAATGGCAGCAGCTTGCATCTGAGGGAGCGTGCTATTCCTATCAGAATCAGTATGATCTGCCGGTAGGATTCTGGACAGCAGCTTCGCTGCAGGACTATACTGTTGTCCCGGACGGCAATCCCTTTGACAATCAGAATACCTTGTTCCGTCTGGCAACCGGAGTTGAAACGCCGCTGTTCACCCGGATGGAGGTAGACAGCGTTTTGTATGAGGGTGCAGATGCCACGAAAAACGGCTACGGCAGCTATACCTACCAGGCAGACGCCGGCGCAGAAACCAGAAAGCTGCAATATAATTATAAACTTCCGGTGGACGGAACGCTGTATGGGTATATGAGCCTTCCCAATGGCTCCAGTATTTCAGTTCTGCGCAACGACAGTTTTGCAGGGTCGTATAACAACGGCAATCAAGGTTATATTTTCCCCATGGGAACATTTTCGGGCAGTGAGACTGCAAGCGTTTCCGTTTCACTGCCGGCAGATTCTGTCACCGGAACGGCCATGGTCTATGTGTATCAGCTGAACCTTGCAGCCCTGGAAGAGGGTTACGCTAAGCTGCAGTCCGGTGGAATCCAGATCACAGAATTTACAGACACAAAACTCAGCGGTTCACTCACCGCATCACAGGACGGCCTCTGCTATTTTTCCATTCCGTATGAGGAAGGCTGGCAGGCAGAGGTAGACGGCGTCAAAACAGCGATCACGCCCATCGGTAATGCCATGATCGCTGTGCCGGTCACAGCCGGAACGCATACCATTTCGCTGCACTATTGCCCGAAGGGCTTTGCGGCAGGGGCGTGTGCTACAACGGGCGCAGTGCTGCTGCTCATCGTTTTGGCGGTGATCGAACATAAACGAGGGAAACCTTTTTTGCAGCCTGTGGCAGCGCAACAGAACGTAAAAGAGATAATACATAACGATGCGGAGGACACGGAAACATGAGAAATTTGAAAGTGACCATGGGATTCCGTGGGACAAACTATCACGGATTCCAGCGTCAGCCCAATGGAATCACGGTGCAGGAAGTGGTGGAAACAGCGCTTTCCAAGCTTTTCAATGAACCGGTCACCATTCAGGGCTGTTCCCGGACAGACACCGGGGTACACGCAAAAGAATACTGCTTTACCATGCAGACGGAAAAGCAGCTGCCAGAGCGCAACTTTATCCGTGGTGCCTGCGGCTATCTGCCGGAGGATATTTCCATTTATCGGGTGGAGGAGATGCCGGCGGACTTTCACGCCCGGTTCAGCTGTAAGGCAAAAGAATATATGTACCGGATCCACAACAGCGAAAGCAAGAATCCCTTTACAACAGATCTGGAACTGCTCTATCGCCGCAAGCTGGACATTCCTCTGATGCAGGAGGCGGCACAGCATTTTATCGGGACACACGACTTTGCAACGTTTTGTACAAACTGCACAGAAAAGCAGAATACAATTCGTACAATCTACGACATTACCATAGAAAAGCAGGGGAATACCGTGATTCTGCTTGTCAAAGGGAATGGATTTTTGTATAATATGGTTAGGATTCTGGTGGGGACGCTCCTCAGCGTCAATGAGGGACGGATCGCCGTCTCAGAACTGGATGCACTTCTGGCATCCAGAAATCGTGTCCTCGCCGGAATCACCGCACAGGCACATGGTTTGTATCTGAACCGGGTATTTTATGAGGATGTATTTTAGAGAATAAATTTCGGTGTCTGTCGGAAAGGAGAAGATCAAAAAGCTTATGAATCATGATTCTGATGATATGATCGAAAAGCGAAAGCGCCGCAGCAAACTGCGTGCATTTCGCAACTTACTGTTATTTCTGCTGATCGTCGGCTTTTGCGGCTATCTGTATGTACAGCGGGATATGTGGATTCCCAAGCTGGAGGGCATCGGCAGCCGCTATGATTCCGTGACACAGAACGACGGCACTCTGGCAGAGGGCAACTTTCCGCTGACCATCTCCGGCAGCTCCAGCTATCAGGCAGACATTGTAGATGACACACTGTTTTTGCTGCACGATGCTTATCTGGATACCTATTCTCTGCACGGGGATTCCGGCGACACCCGGCAGCACGCATTTCAGAATGCCATGATGTGTTCCGGTGGAAAATATGCCTTGCTGTATGAGAGCGGCGGCACTTCGTTCCGTCTGGATACCAAACATAAGAATGTCTACAGCAAGTCAGTGGACAACGATATTATTTCCGGTACGGTCAGCGACAACGGAACAGTTGCACTGATTACGGAATCCAGTTCCTATGCTTGTTCTATTTTGGTGTACGACAATACAGGAAAGCGCATCTATCAGCGAAACTGCGTGGAATATGTGGTAGACATAGCGTTCCACAAGGACAACGACGGACTTTGCTTTACGTCTGTCCAGGTGGAAAACGGCGTGATGAACAGTACGATCACCAGCGTACTGTTTCACCAGGTGGATACCCAGTGGACTTCCATGCCGCTGGAGACAATGAGCGTAAAATCCGGTTTTTCTTCGAATGATAAGCTGTGTGTCGTGGGAAATACAGCGTGTGCATATTATAGCAGTACCGGCGAAATGCTGGGTACGTATAATTATAATGGTACACTGGTCAGTGCAGATCTGGAAAACGGCAAAGCGGCACTGATTATCCAGGACGACCAAAAGCGGAATACCTCGCTTGTTCTTCTGGATCAGTCGGTCTCCAGCCCGAAGGTGATATCCATTGACAGCAGTGCCGAACTGGTGCGTGTCTTTGACGGAGATGCCATCGTAATGAGTCCGGGAAACATCACTTCCTATGCCTTTTCCGGAGATGCCATTGCGACCGTAAAGCTGGAGGGTGCATATACCTCTTTCCTCAAGCAGGACGGATACCTCTTCCTGTTGGGATACGACCAGATCGACCGTGTAGACTTTAAGGAGTAGTACATGGAAACTTGGATGAATCAGACATGGTGGCTGTACGATCTGACAGTGATTGCAATTGTGACGCTCTGTATCTGGGGCGGATGGCGCAGGGGACTGATCCGAACTGCTGCCGGTCTGCTCGGCTACGGCGCTGCACTGCTGCTGTCCGGCGTCTGGCACAGCCGGCGGCAGAATTGGTTTACAATCGCTGGCTGGCAGAGCCATGCGCTGCGATTCTGGAACAGAAGATGGAGCAGTACCATTTGGCGGACAGCATCCAGCAGACACTGAACGCATACGGTGTGCAGCTGGACGATGCGTCATTGCAGCAGATTGCCGATCATCCGGACAGTGCGACCGATCAGCTGTACACAGTTGTGTCTCAGAAAACCGGTCTGCCTGCGGAACTGCTGCGGCAGGGACTGTCGCAAAGCATCGACAGTGCCGCATCGCAGATGTTTACCGGGCTGCCCGACTGGATGAGCGAGGCGATTTTGCCCAAACAGGATTCGCAGGAACTGCAAAACCGTGCGGTGCAGTCGGCGGCATTGGTGCTGTCCGGTGATACGCACCAGGCGGCAGCAAAACTGACAGAGATGTACGTGCAGCCTGTAGTAGTTTCGATTGTTAAAACATTTACTTTTTCAGTTCTATTTCTCTTGATTTCTGCTCTGATTCAAGGTATAATAAAAGGGCTGTCTGCGATGCGCCGCACAGAAAGCGGTCATTTGACAGACCAGACGCTGGGCGCCGCAGTCGGCGGCGTGCAGGCGGTGTTCCTGCTGGTGCTGATGGGAAAGCTCACGGGGTGGCTTGTCCGTCAAGGCGGCGATCAGCTTGCTTTTTTCAACGAAGCGATCATCCGAAAATCAGTTTTATTTCAGTATATATACCAGATTGCGTTCATACAGAAGTGACCGTATTTCTGTATGAATCGACACAAAACAAAAATAGGAAAGGTGTGTAGAAAATATGATGCTATGCAGCAGATGCAAAAAGCGTCCTGCGGTTGTCTTTATCACGGCAATGCAGGGAGACAAAAAGAAAAACGATGGTCTGTGTCTGGTATGTGCAAAGGAAATGCACGTGCCGCAGATTGATGAATATATGAAACAAATGGGAATCTCTGACGAGGAACTGGAACAGATCTCGAATCAGATGATGGACATGATGGATGGTGACAGTTTCGAAATGGGAGGTTCCGGTGTGATGCCGCAGTTCTTGCAGAACATGATTAAGGATACCGGAAAGGCATTGGAAAGCCTGCAAAACGGGGGAGTGCCGGCAAAGGGTGACGAGGATGTACCCCAGGCAGACTATACCGAAGTTCCGGATTCTCCCCGCCGGGAGCGCCGCTCCAAGCGGAAAAAGGAGCTGAAATTCCTGGGGAACTACTGTACCAATCTGAGCCAGCGTGCTGCCGACGGAAAACTGGATGCAGTGATCGGACGGGACAAGGAAATCGCACGTGTGATTCAGATTCTGTCCCGCCGCACCAAAAACAATCCTTGTCTGATCGGTGAACCTGGTGTCGGCAAAACCGCCATCGCGAGGGAATCGCTTTGCGGATTCATTCCGGAAATGTTCCGATGCACTTGAAAAACAAGCAGGTATACCTGCTGGATCTGACCTCGCTGGTTGCCGGAACACAATTCCGTGGGCAGTTCGAAAGCCGTGTCAAGGGTCTGATCGCAGAGGTAAAGCAGGAGGGAAACATTATCCTGTTTATTGACGAGGTTCACAATCTGGTCGGCGCAGGAAATTCCGAAGGCTCTATGAATGCGGCGAACATTCTGAAACCGGCGCTTTCCCGTGGCGAGATCCAGGTGATCGGTGCAACAACATTTGAAGAATACCGCAAGTATATCGAAAAGGATTCTGCGCTGGAACGCCGTTTCCAGCCGGTTACTGTCAACGAGCCGACCATTGACGAGACCGTTGAGGTGCTGAACGGCATTGCAAAGTACTACGAGTCCTATCATCGGGTACACATTTCTCCGGAAATGATTCGTCTCTGTGCTGTTCTGGCGGAACGCTATATCACAGACCGTTTCCTGCCGGATAAGGCAATCGACCTGCTGGACGAAAGCTGTGCCTGCACCAATCTGCGCTCTCCGGAAATCGAGGCGTATGATACGCTGATGCAGAAAAAGGAAGAGCTGGAGCAGAAAGAAAAGGCACTGGAAGACGAAACAGAGATCAATTATGAGGAACTGGCACAGGTAAAGGGCGAGCGGATTCGCCTGGATGCCAGCATTGAAGAGGCTGCCAAGAAACTGGACGATGTGCAGGTGACAAGTGATGATCTGTCGAAGGTGATCGAACTGTGGACGGGAATCCCGGCACACAAAATCGCTGAGACGGAATTCACAAAGCTGGCGAATCTGGAAGATCGGCTGAAATCCCACATCATCGGACAGGATGAGGCAGTTGACCTGCTGGCGAAGGCAATCAAGCGCACCAGAGTGCAGCTGAGTCCTCGCCGCCGTCCGGCATCGTTTATCTTTGTTGGTCCCACTGGCGTAGGTAAGACGGAACTGGTAAAGGTGCTGGCAGAAGAGTTGTTCGACTCCAACGAGCCGCTGATTCGTCTGGACATGACCGAGTTTATGGAAAAGCACTCTGTTGCACGGATGATCGGTTCTCCTCCGGGATATGTTGGCTATGACGAGGCTGGACAGCTGACAGAAAAAGTTCGCCGCCGCCCGTATTCCGTCATTCTGTTCGATGAGATCGAAAAGGCGCATCCGGACGTTATGAACATTCTGATGCAGATTCTGGATGAAGGCAAGATCGACGATGCGCAGGGAAGAACGGTAAGCTTTGAAAATACGGTTATCTGCATGACTTCCAATGCTGGTTCTACGGACAAGAGTATTGGTGTTGGCTTTAACCGCACAGACACTGAGATCTCCAAGGAAAAGGCGATGAAGGGCTTGCGGGAGTTCCTGCGTCCGGAATTCATCAGCCGTATTGATGAGATCGTTGTATTCCGGAATCTGGAAAAGAAGGACTTCGAAAAGATCGCAGCACTGATGCTGGATGAAATGAAACAGCCGCTGTTGGAAAAGAATATCACAATGCAGTACGATGATGCGGCATTGGTAGCCATCGCAGAGGATTCTTACGGAAAGCCGTATGGTGCACGTGACATTCGCCGTGCAATCCGCCAGACCGTGGAAGACCAGGTGGCATCCCTGATTATCGCCCATACCGGTGAGATTCAGACACTGCTGGTTTCTGCAAAGGACGGCAAGGTAGACGTTTCCTATCAGTAAGCGAATCTGAAATTGCAATATAAACCAAAAAAGAGGAGAACACTTGATGTTCTCCTCTTTTTGCATTAGTATCATATTATGTTTATTCTGGTGCAAATAAAAAAGAAAACAGCTTTTGCATTTGCAAAAGCTGTTTTTGGTTGGGGTGGAAGGATTTGAACCCTCGGAATGATGGAGTCAGAGTCCACTGCCTTACCGCTTGGCTACACCCCAGTATTTTGTGCCGCTTATCATCGTCAAGCGACTTATATATTATAGCACGGATGGAGAAAAAAGTCAATCGGTTATTACGTAAATAAATTAAGTACATTTCATGAACTATGAAAGAAAAAGAAAACAGCTCCCACTATTGCAGAAGCCGTTTGAATTGGTTGGGGTGGAAGGATTTGAACCCTCGGAATGATGGAGTCAGAGTCCACTGCCTTACCGCTTGGCTACACCCCAGTGTATTTATGTCATCTGCACCAGACGACTTTGTTATTATACACATTTCAAGGGCTTGTCAACGAAAATCTACAGAAAGATAAGAAAGAAAATAATCACTGAATTTAATTCGGCAAAAAATAAGTTTTAACAATTGAAAACTGCATTGAATAATAAAAGGATAAAAGAAAGAAAAAATAAGATTCAGAAAT
>ENA-OQEX01000282-OQEX01000282.1-human-gut-metagenome-genome-assembly--contig:-NODE-282-length-29433-cov-3.502184_pt1 | contig 29433 bp, 36 predicted proteins | sample MGYA00242802_ERZ504649 | MGnify/ENA primary metagenome ERZ504649 (study PRJEB26092, sample SAMD00036194) | human gut metagenome | host: Homo sapiens | study: EMG produced TPA metagenomics assembly of...
AATAATTTTTATTTTTTTTCAAAAACGGATGTCTTCTGATATGTCTGCGTATTTTTATCCGGATATCGACAGTCAGCTATAGCAGTCATTCCCACCAGCGCAGTCAACATAACTACTGCCACTGCGGCAGCTGCAGATTTCAGGATTCTGTGAGTCCTGTTCCCGTCATACTCAAGACTTTCAAGTTTTTCCTTTGCCGCCCTGGTGCTTCCTGTCTTTTCAGCCCTGGCTGCTTCATTGAAATCCCCTGTTTCTCTCAGTCGGGTGATCAGCCGATCATATCCCGCCCGGATCTTCTCCTCGGATTCTTCCGGAAATTCATCCCATGAGGTTTTGCCTGCTACGTTCAGCAATGCGGATCCAAGTATTTTGGTTTCAGCATCATACTGCTCTTGAAGTATTTTGTCTATCTGCTGATTTTTTGTCTGTATATCTGTTTTGTTCTTCATAATATTTAACTTTCCTTGACAATTTCTCCCCCTGGGTTCATATTAAATAGTAACGTATAGCAATTCCATAAAATAATGAATCCGGACATTTTCGCAGGATTTCACATATTCCCTGCAGTCTTTTATAGAATTGTTGTAACTATTCAGAATAAAACAGGAGGAATCTCTATGAAACATATTGTGCTCACCGGCGGCGGCACAGCCGGACATGTGACTCCGAATATTGCTCTGATCCCACGCCTTAAGGAGCTTGGATACGAAATTTCCTATATCGGATCCTACGATGGAATCGAAAAAAAGCTTATTGAAGAAATGAATATTCCTTATTACGGAATCTCATCCGGAAAGCTGAGACGTTATTTTGATCTGAAAAACTTCACAGATCCATTTCGTGTACTGAAAGGATTCGGTGAGGCCAAAAAATTATTGAAACAATTAAAACCAGATGTGGTTTTCTCCAAGGGTGGCTTCGTGACTGTCCCGGTTGTAATCGCTGCCGGTCGACGTAAAATTCCTACCATCATTCATGAATCAGATATGACTCCCGGACTTGCAAATAAGATCTGCATTCCATCTGCAACAAAAGTATGCTGTAACTTCCCTGAGACTGTAAAAAGTCTTCCTGCTGACAAAGCAGTACTTACAGGTACTCCTATCCGTCAGGAATTATTAAACGGAAGTAAAGAGGCAGCCCGCGAATTCTGTGGTTTCACAGATGACAAACCGGTTCTTATGGTGATCGGCGAAGTCTTGGTGCTGCATCTGTCAATGAAAATATCCGCAAAATCCTTCCGGAACTTTTAAAAGAGTTTCAGGTTATCCACCTGTGTGGTAAGGGAAAAATGGATGAAAGTCTCAAAGACACAAAAGGATATGTACAGTATGAATATATTAAACAGGAGCTTGCCGATCTGTTTGCTCTGTCTGATATCGTCATCTCCCGCGCAGGTGCCAATGCAATCTGTGAACTGAATGCTTTAAAAAAACCCAATCTTCTGATCCCGCTTTCTGCAAATGCCAGCCGCGGTGACCAGATCCTCAATGCACGTTCATTTGAACGTCAGGGATTCAGCATGGTACTTGAGGAAGAAGAGATTACAGAAAGCACACTTTTAAACGCAATCCGCGAACTGTACCAGAACAGAGAGTCCTATGTTCATGCCATGTCAGAAAGCAGTCATATGAATTCTATTGAAAAAATCACCGGGCTGATCGAAGACTGCGTAAATAAACAGTAATCACCGGGTTATTTTCTTATATTCCCTGGCAAGCCAGCGTCTCGTCCTCATGACTCTGTTATTCACATTATTTTCTGTGATATGATAATGTCTGGCAACGAGACGCGTTGGTATGTCATATAACGTTACACTGACATAGATTTCATAATTTGTCCTGTTCTTTTCTCTCAGTTTTTCAAATATCGACTGCAGGTATCCTGCTGCCTCCAGATTCAGAACAATCTCATCTACACGATTACCTTTTCTTACCCGCATATCTGTCATTTCCAGAATCGCATCTGAGTTCGCATATTCATATTTCCTGAAGGCCTTTTTGCGATGATCGGATGCCTTATGGTAGCTGATTCTGACAATCAGATTCTCCAGTTTCTTTTCATCTGAAAAATCCACACTCCGGCCCATATGAAACAAAGTCTCAAATACATCCTGACAGACATCTTCTGCTTCGTCTTCATCGCCAAGGATAAATTTTCCAATATTGAACGCCCGAGAGCGGTATTTCCTGTAGATACTTACAAAATCTATATTCTCCATCTTTTGTAATGTGCTGTATCAGAATATCAGGACAGCTGCTCCTTTACTTTTAACAGGATTTCTTCTTTATCTGCATCATTGAGTTCACCCGGGTGCCATGTGATTCCCACCTGATCTCCTTTATATCTCGGAATCAGATGCATATGAAAATGAAATACTGTCTGCCCTGCACACTCGCCATTATTCTGTACAATATTAAATCCGTCACATTTCAGTGCTGCTGTCATTGCTGTCGCCATTTTCTTTGCAAGAATCATTGCCTTTGCAGCCATTTCATCCGATAATTCATAAATATTGGCAGCATGCGATTTCGGAAGGATCAGCGCATGTCCCTTACTCGCCGGGCCCAGGTCAAGAATTACCCTGAAATTCTCATCCTCATAAAGTGTTGCAGCAGGAATCTCTCCATTAGCGATTTTACAAAAAATACAATTTTCCATCTTTAAATCCTTCTTTCTTAAAATTCAAGATTTTGATTTGCAATAATCAGTAATACTTGTCGTTTTATTGCGAATTTTTCAGGACGAAATCAGTTGCGGCTGAAAGTTCACAATGATACACTTTTCCTGAGGTGATAATATGCAGATTGAAATAACAAAACAATCAGAAAAAGATTTTCGTTTTCTTTTATCCAGACTTTCACATGAAATCCGTAATCCGGTCACGCTGATCAACAGTGAACTTCAGTTGATGGCTTCCTCTCACCCGGAACTGTGCAGTTACAGACAATGGGACAGTCTTATGGATAACCTTGAATATGTAAAAGAACTGCTGAAAGAACTCTCTGACTTCAGCCATGCGCAGACAGTTACTCTTGTTCCCGTAAATCCCGCGGAATTTCTGACCACTGTTTTATCCTGTCAGAAAAACACTCTGGACTATCTGGGAATCCGGCTGGAAATACATGTGGAACATACTTCTTCACCTGTTTTTCTTGACCGGATAAAAATGCGTCAGGTCATATTTAACCTGATCAAAAATTCCTGTGAAACCATCAATCAGCCAGGCGGAAAGATTATTGTAAATCTCACCCCTGCAGATTCCGGCATCTGCATCTGTATTAAAGATAACGGATGTGGTATGACGCATAAGCAGACTGAGAATATCTTTCATCCCTTCATTACATATAAACCGGAAGGAACCGGTCTCGGGCTTGCAGTAACAGCAGAAATCATCTCTGCACACCATGGTCAGATCAGGGTTTCCAGCACTCCCGGTCAGTTCTGCCTTTTATATTTATCTGCCGGCATCCCCTGAATAAAGGTCGGTTATCCTGCACGCTGCGAAGGGTGATAAAGCAGAACTGCAAGCAGGAATCCACAGATAAGACCGCCTACATGTGCCGCATTGTCCACCCCTTCGCTTGTAAAACCAAAATAAAGCGAAAAAGCAGCCATGATCACTACCTGTCTGGCAGAAAGATCTTCAATATGACCTCTGCCCCTAATCACAGCATAGATCATTGCACCCATCACAGCAAACACTGCACCGGATGCACCTGCCGAAACTGCAAAATCCGCACTGTCCAGTTCCAGGAACAGACACAGCAGATTTCCACCCATTCCTCCCAGAAGATAGATCAGCAGATATTTCAGTTTTCCAACTGTACGCTCCAGTCTGCCTCCAAGCACAAACAGTACCAGCATGTTATTTCCAAGATGCTGCGGTCCAAAATGAAGGAACATACTTGTAAAGATCCTATAGTATTCTCCCTGCATAATGGCGGGAGTATATGCCGCTCCGCACTGAAGCATATGCATGGTATCCTCTGATCCTCCGGTAAATTCCACTGCAGTAAAAACAAGAATATTCGCCAGAATGAGAAGCACTGTAACCGGTGCCTTTTTCAGTTCTTCCAAGTTTTACCTCTTTTCTGTTTCTTTATCTCAAAAACAATGTACCATTACTAATTGTAGCAGACCTCCTGTATTTTGTAAAAACATTTATTCCAGAAATATATATCTTGCCTGTGCAAAATCCACTTCATCTTCCGGTTCAAGCTGATATTCCTCATCCGGACGAAGTAATCTTCCATTTACAGACGTTCCGTTTCTGGAATTCATATCACTAAGGAAATAGTTTTCTTCTTTTTTTCGTATTTTTGCATGGATACGGCTTACGGTAGGCAGGCTGATCACCGCATCACAGGCAGTTTCCAACTTTCCGATCACAGTCAGATCTTCATTGAGATAAATGGTCGCCAGTTCTCCCGGTTCTTTGCTCACCAGACTTGCAGGTCCGCTTACTGTTCCGGCAGATAGTACTACTGTTTCACCATAGTCCATATGTATCCGGGATGATTCGGAAGTTTTTTGTCCACAGTCTGACATTTTCTGCCCATTCACCGGCTGACTCTGATTTGTTTGCTGATTTCTCTCCACTGTCTGGGACAGGTTTTCATATAATCTGTCCTCCCATTTCTGCTCTGACACTTTTCCTTCTGCTTCTTTCCATCCTGATCTTTTCCCTGATGTTTTCTTTTCTGTTTTATTCCATGATGGCATATTTCTTATTTTTTCTATGTGTCTCACTGTTTCTCCTGATGCATACGCCTGTTCCGGGAGATGCAAAACTTTTTTGTCTTTATAATACGCAGGCCCAGCATGATACCCGCTATAGCTATAACAATTACACCAAGTATAGTTTCCATTTCCACATGTGGCAGATATCCCTTCAGGATAGCAGCTGCCAGTCCACAGATCAGAACAGCAGCCGGCACAATAACACCGACCGGGTTCAGTCGGCCGGGTTCTTTTGAATCTTCTCCTTCTCTTACAAATTCATTCCGGTTTTCATTATCTTCCGGGAAAGTCTCTTCTTCTGCAAACTCCATCTCCTGCTCTGTCTTTTTTGCATTTATTTTTTCTTTCTTCTCCCCATTTACATCTGAACTCTGAGTTTTGTATAATTCTTCTTTAATATGCTCCAGATGAAAACTGTCTTCCATTGCTCTTTTATATACTCCATATCCAAGGATTACCGCATCCTGATCCTGATGGTCTATTTTCGGCAGATATATTCTGTCAGAAGCTGAAACTGTTCTTTAATATCCTTCTCATATCCGGGCATCATGCAGAAATAAATCTGTCTTTTTTCAATATCTGTATAAATATATTCCGGCGACATTATAAACTGTCCGGGATTGATCAGATATTCCGCCGCATCTTCCATAGCCTTTACAAAACCACCGAAAATAAGCCTGAGATCTTCAACCCCCATCTTCTTTTCTTCATACAGCACATTCACCGCCTGTTTCGAAGTAATATCAAAATAGATAAAAAATCTGCCATCCATCCCCTGTATCCTGCACTTCAGAAGAGAGGGAATCACATTTCCCGCAAGCATCCTTACCTGATAGGAATCTGTATTGATCTCATTCTCACCATAGACAATGAGATAATTATGATTCATATCCCTCTTATATTCTGTCCGCATACTATTCTATTCCCCCATTTCTCTCAGTACCGCCTGCGCCGCCCGCAGTCTGCGGATATGTTTCACCGGATTTATCACTGCGGATTTCCCTTCTGTCCTCAAATGCCAGCTCAGATTGCCATACGACGAGATCGTGTCCAGGTCATAGGTTACCTGCACTTCTTTTCCCACATTTGTCTGGTACCTAAATTCTCCGCCCCGAAAAAGCCAATACTCCCCAGCTCCTCACTGCGCATCCTTGCAGTATCATATATTTCTCCGTTTTTCTTAATCCCTTCCATGCTCCCGCTTACTGCCGATTCATAAGCTGCCGCTGTCAGCCATGCCCTGTTATGTACAAAAAAGCTCAGATAGATAAGTCCCATCAACACCAGCAGGATCAACGGCATGACACAGGCAGTCTCGATTGTAAAACTTCCCTTACGAATTATACTGTATTCATTTGTTATACAAAAATTATCTTTCATATCAAAAATCCTCCCAGATATCCTGCCAGCAGAAATGGCACAAACGGTATTTCCGTACTTCCCTTTCTGCAAAATCCCATCATCATGATGCCGGACCATACTGCACTGCAGATCATTCCTATAAAAAGTGTTGAAAAAAATTCTTCTGGGTACAGCACTGTCCCCAGTGCCATAAGCAGCCAGCCATCGCCCATTCCCACAGCACCTTCTGTAAGGATGCTGATCAGCACAAAGAGAAAACCTGTCCCCACGCACATAAGAACCTCCGGAACATTTCTTCTGCTATATATTGTCCACACAGTTCCGCAGACTGCAAATATTATGATCAGCAGAAGAGAAACCTGCTTTTTTCTGATATCTATCCATGAATTTATTCCCAGAAATCCAAGTACACATATTTCTTTTACGCCATTCATCTCCATATACATCTCTCCGGAAAAATTCAGCCACACCTGCTACATGCTCCCATTTCCGAAACAGAGGAAGCTTTTACCAGTCTTACCGAACGTTTCAGCCCACTGCAGGACTCCAGATTATGGTATCTGTTTCCCTGTTCCGTAACATATACCACTCCTGCCGGATTCTGATTCCTGCTGCAGATTTCACAGGCTGAATAATGCTCCCCGTACTTATTGGATGCAGATTTTGCGGAACTTCCGGGAATTTGTTTTAATGAAACATTCAGATAGCTGCAGCCCGGATTTTTATGGTACACACTGCCCGAGGCAGTTACATAACCATCGGTTCTGTTTCTCCCTGCTCTCCTCCATTGTCAGGAAATTCGGTTCCTGTCCATGCATGGACTTTCACATGGTTATAAACTCCAACATCCGGAAGAGGTATCAGTCCACCAAAGGGGTTATACGTGTAGATATCCGGCAGCGTAATATCATCAACACTGTCCCCACCCGGAAGATACGCATACATTCCCGCCTGTTTTGCCTTCGTACACAATGCAGTCAGATGTTCCGTCTGCAGTTTATATATATCCATAAACGAAATCAGCGTAACCATTCCCAGGAAGAACAGCGGCAGTACAAGTGCTGTTTCTACTGCCAGACTTCCCTTCTTAATCTTTCCCCGAAAAGAGGTGCAGAAAGATACTTTTACAGAAGAAACTTCTCCAATATGTTCTTTTGCATTTGTCCGAAAATATTTCCGACTCTTTTGGGGGAATAAAAGATCGTAAATATTGCTTAGAGAGACTTTTCTCCTTTCATAAATTTTTTTATCTTTTTTTCCGATTTCTTCAATGCTTTGTTTTTCTTTCTGTAAAAGCATCTTTTCACACCTCTTTTCAGCAATTCATTCATAACAATACTGACGTATCACCTGAAATTCCTTTTTCCTGTTTGCTTTTACCTCCGCAAATGCCTCCAGAGCTACAACACAGGAATCCATATAAAAATTTGCCCTGCCTTTCTTTCTTATCGCATCTTCGATCATATCCATAGCTCTCATCACTTTCTTTTCCTTTGAAACAGGCAATATCAGAACCTGAAGGTAATCCTCATAGGACAATCCATGTTCATTGTTTTTCCGCATGGAATCCAGTCCTTCCATCAGACTTGAAAGATTAGACAGCGAAATCTGCCAGTCTGCGGAAGTTTTTACAAGGGGAATCTTCCCTCCTGCAAAAAGTTCTCTCACATCCAGTACGCTCTCCGCAAATGCCCAGCATAAAAGCAATGCAGACTCTATCACTACCGCTGCCGGAGGAACCAGAAATCCCGACGCAATGGCTGCAGCGAGTGCCTGTGCCTCTGTTCTTTTTACATTATCTGCCATCAAACATGCAAAGTTTACGCCTTCTCTGATGAACAGGAGCTTTGATGCCACAGATTTAAGGTTATCTATATCATTGTCTCTTCCTCCAAAAACATATTCCATCTGATATGCAAGACTTCTTTTGACGGATCTGTGTAATTTCCCAGATGATTCATCAGATACTGCTGAAACAAAACCCCGGAAGTATAACTGCTATCTGCTGTCACTCCGTCCGGCATCTCCATTCCCTGTTGCAGCTGTCTTCCCGAAACCATTGTGTCTTTGCTGACTGTCCGGGTGGAAATTTCCGTCCGGGTGGCAAAACCAGCTCCAGTATTCCCATTTTCATAATTCTTTTTATAATACTGATGGGATTGTCAGCCTGTGGCTGCGTCGGTGCTGGCTGGGTTGATATTTGTCCTTCCTGTTGCTGCCTGTTTTCAGCTTCCTGTGCTGCCTGCCGACTTTTCTGAGAAGCCTGATTCATTTCTGAATCATATCTGTCGATGGAGCCTCCTGTCTCCGCCTGTTTCGCTTTCAGATCTGCCTCTTCTGTTTTTCTCTCTCGATCAGACATTTTGTTGAGAAGGAGCTGTACCCCCTGACTTCCAAGAGTTTCCTGCATATACTGCACAATCTGCTGATAAAAAACCTCTCCGCACTCATCTGTCAGAAGCCGGTAACCGGTAAGTCCGCTCTGATGCAGTTCAAGTTTCTGACTGTTCTGCTTTAACACCGGTTTCATATAGGATTCCAGATTATCGCAGATCTTTGCGAGATTAAGCTGCCCGCCTCCCATGGAACCATCCAGCGCAAACAGATCATATTCCTCAAGAAGTTTCCTGTCATACTGTCCAAATACAGAATAAAGTCCGATATCCATACTGTTGAGTATTTGGGTTCTGGCCGATGCCATACGTACAGATTCTATACTTGTACATACAAGAGACAAAAGCAGACTGAGTATTAATGCAAGAAATAATGTAATGCTTCCTCTTTCCTTTCCGCAATATTTCATACAGGAAGTACACCTCCTTCTCTTTTCATCTTAAATAGAATTACTCTGTTTGGCGATCTTTGAAAGAATGCTCTGCACCAGTTCGGTCAGCTGCTCTTTGAAAATAATAACAAGCCCGATCAGGACTACAAGAATCAGAATGATCTCCACAACACCTACAGCGTCTTCTTCCTCTGCGAATCTTCGTATCAGTCCGTTTTTCTTTTTTATCTGTCTTATCAATTGTCCCATTTTTTCCCTCCATATCCAAAAGCACCCTTTACGCTGCACAGAATTTACTGCAGCACCTTATCATGTTTCTCCGTAGAAAGACATAAAAGCAGGAATCATGACAATTGCCATAACGACAATAAGCATCATGATCATCGGCACCAGAAGTTTTGTGGCTGCAGCCTCTCCAAGAACACGTGCTTTTCTCTTTCGTTCTTCCCATGCTTCGGTTGATTCTCTTTCAAGCATATCAGCCATCTGTCTGCTGCCCTTCTGAAGATTCTGGATAAGAAGCGTGGCAAATGTTTTATACTTTGCCTGACCACATCTTTCTCCAAATCTTCTGTATGCTTCACTTTCAGAAATTCCGCTTTCCATCTCATAGCAGACAATCCGTATCTCTTCATACGCAGGTCTTGGATTCCGCTTTCTCTTTCTTCCATAATCCAGAGAAATTTTCTGGAATGCCTTTCTTACAGTCATCCCGGCCTGAACCAGAAGTGTAAATTTCATGATCAGTCCCGGATAATCCATAAGAAGTTCTTCATACCGTTTCTGAAGCTGAACCTGTTCTTCTCTCCCTTTCATCACAAGAATTGCCATTGCCGCAATAAGAAACAGTCCTGTCAGAAGCATTCCGGAAGTGTCTGCCGGACTTTCCCATTTTACCTTTTTTCCATTCAGCTTATCCGGAAGATAATAATAATCCGGATCACTGCGCTGCTCGTTATACCGGGATACTGCCTCTGCAATACTTTTTTGTGCCTGTTCTTTTCTGGTCAGCTTCTTATTCTGTTTCGGTTCTTCCTCCTGCTCTTCCAGTTCCTTCTCCGGTACCTGAATGTACATGGAGACCGGTTCTTCTCCGTCAACGGATACCATAAATTCCTTCTCATATGATCCTGTATCCTCCTTTTCCAGACGGTATCCCTGAGGATACACCTGTCCACCGTTTTGCAAAGTAAGGATCATGCCCAGCAGATTTCCGGCTATCGCTACTACCGCAAAAAGTCTGATACCATCCTTCCCTCCGATTCCGGAAGATGGAATCCATCCTTTTTTCCAGCCGGTCAGTGCACACAGGATCATAACAAAAATGACAACATGTACCCACATTTGTACTGTCACACCTCAATATCTACAATCCTTCTGCCAAGCCAGTATGCCGCAGCATAAATGACAAGACAGATACTCATTGCTGCAATTCCAAAGGGATTTCCATAAAGAACACTTAAGAAGCCCGGTGAAGTCATCTGCAAGTACAGGATAATTCCCACAGGCATAAGACTCATGATCATCTGTTCTGACTTCTTTGCTGCCAGTGTAGCCTCTATCTCTTTTTTAACGTCAATCTTATCTCCAAGCATACGAGACACCTTCTGAATTACCCGGTTCATATCACCACCTGTACGCTTGGCTGTATAAAATACAGAGGCAAAATTTTCGATATCTTCTATCTGACTTCTTTCTCCAAGATCCAGAAACAGCTCTTCCAGCGGAACACTGATATGCTGCTGGCTTTCAATATAGCGAAATTCCTCCACAATATCCTTTCCCTTTCCGTAGAGTCTCTCCAAATCTCTGACACAGGTTTTTACTGCGCTTTCCACCGAATATCCGGCCTGAACCGCAACACTCAGCGAAGTAAGTGCATCCTTAAACTGATAATTCAGATTCTTCCGTCTTTCCCTGATCATACGATTTTTCTGCCATTTCAGATAAAACACAGGAACGGGAAGCATAAGAAGCAACACCCATTTACTTTTGTAAAAAAGATAATCTGCCATTATGCACAACGCCAGTGCCTGTCCCATATATTTCAGAAGTTCTTTCATAGAAAAACGATAATGATCATAATTACGTTTCTGATAAAGCTGTTCTTTTTCTTTCCCTTTCATAGTTCAATCCCCGCTCTTTCCAGTTTTTCCACATGAAGGAGGATGCTGTCTTTACAAGACCTTTCCCTTCCTGCCATTGATACAGCGGCCGGATACGGATTTCTCCATTTTCAAAGCCGCACACCTCAGTTACTTCCAGCAATTTCCTTGATTTATCCCTCATTCTTCCCAGATGTACCAGAATATCCACTCCGGAAGCAATCTGTCTTCTGATTGCTTCCAATGGAAGATCAACGCCCATCAGAACCATTGTTTCCAGTCTGGATAACATATCCCTGGCAGAATTGGCATGGGCAGTAGACAGCGACCCTTCATGCCCTGTATTCAATGCCTGAAGCATATCCATTGCCTCTCCGCCGCGGACTTCTCCCACTATGATTCTGTCCGGACGCATTCGTAATGCAGATTTAATCAGATCTCTGATCGTAACGGAAACTGCTCCTTCCATGTTTGCCATCTTTGCTTCCAGCCGGACCAGATTGTCAATTCCCCTGATGCGAAGTTCTGCATTGTCTTCTATTGTGATCAGTCTTTCGTCCCTGGGGATATATTCCGACATTGCTGCAAGAAATGTAGTCTTTCCGCTTCCGGTTCCGCCTCCTATGACCATGGAATATCTGGCCTTCACAAGCTTCTCCAGAAATTCTGCACATTCCTGTGTGATACTTCCCAGTGCGATCAGCTTTTCCATTGTAATGGGGTGTTCAGGAAAACGCCTTATAGTGAGAATCGGACCATTTAATGCAACCGGATAAATTACAGCATTTACCCTGGAACCATTTTCCAGCCTTGCATCCACGATCGGCATGGATTCATTGATCACACGATTACATTTTCCAACAATCTGCTGGATCACATCCTCCAGTTTCTCAGCAGAAGTAAAACTTTTATGCCATTTCATAAGCTTGCCAGCCCGTTCTACAAAAATGGTATCCGGCCCGTTTACCATGATCTCAGTCACTGTCTCATCATCCACCAGTTCCTGAAGCACATCCAGTTTACGGACAGAATAAAACAGTTCCTGACGAAGCTGTACCTTTTCTTTCAGCGCAAGACGGACATCTTTTATCTGGTTCAGAATCAGCTCATCAATTACATCAAGGATTTCTTTATCCGATAATTCTCTGGACAGATCCAGTTCTTCCATCAGCATCTGCCGCAGCTTTCTAAATACATCTTTGTTCATCCTTTTTCCCTTTACAGCATCTTTCCGGAACTTTTTTAATTTTCTTTTTTCTGACTTTCTTTCCTCAGAAGGTTCCGCACATAATCTCCCAGTTCACTCCACATCAGCTGTTCAACATACGCAGGTGACAGGCAGGTTGCCATATGAAACGGTGGATTTATCTTTTCCGTCTTTTCCAGAATCTGAGGATAATCCCAGATTCGGACCAGATTCTCAAACTGCGCAATCTTACACTGTGAAACAGCATCAGACAATACAGGCATATAAATCTTCTTACACATATCCAGCAGCTGGAAATTTTCATCAATCCCACATCCAATATCCAGCACAATCACTTCATAAGAACTGTCAAGTATAAGCATCTGAAAAAGCCGTTCCCAGTCCTGCCAGGCTGTTGTACGGATATCTGCCGGCATCTGCACAGGTGGAACATAATCCAGATTATTGATCGTCTGTATCATACTGTTCATTTTATAAAGAAGATTCTGATTATCCTGCCTCACATAATAAAGAAGATCACTCAGATTGTGGGCAAAACCTTTTCCCATCAATTCTTCAAATCCGGAATATTCTTCCATATTCAGATAAAGAACGGCTCGTTCTTTGGCAAGTATCTGTCCAAGTGTCAATGCAAAAGAGGTTTTCAGACAACGTCCCAGAGGTGAAAATATTCCAATAATTTCTGTTGTCTTTTTTAATACAGCGATCTGATCTGCCACTGTCTTTTTTTCGGCGCCATAACATGCCATCACTTCCCGGAGAACATCAGAAGAAGACTGATATTTATACACACTTGGATACTGGTCAAGTTCCGGAGGGTGTACCCCTTCCGACAGAATGATGATCTTCCCGATATCCAGATCCCGGACTTCCCGCACATAGCCCGCCCGGAGATCAACAGCAACTCTATATGTGTTTGTTTCCCATAGGCGATCAGGTTCTCTACAGATGTAAATGCCTGTATCTCAAAGGGAATATTCTTCTTCCGGTTCATATAGTCCATAAAGTTCAGCGCATAATCCACTTCCAGATCGCATACTGCAAAAATATTTCTTTTCAATAGATACCTCCTGCATATAACAACACACTTATAAAAACAGGAATCGTAAAATGGAAATTTTCAGGAGCAGCAATACTTTTTCTCCGATAGGAACTAATCTTTCCCGTACTGACTGTACATTTCACATATTCAATAAAATAAAGGATACGTTCACAGAAATTGTGGTTAAAGATCAGAAGTGCGGCCGAAATGCCTGCACCTGTCAGAAAAGAATAAAGATGCAATTTATGATAGATTCACAGCCCATTATCCCTCCCAGTGCGCAGAATAGTTTAATATCTCCGGCACCTATCATCCCAAAAGCAAAGAGGATCATAAGAAATAACGGCATTACGCTTCCCATTATAAAAAATCCAATTCCCGTAATATTCTTTTGACCATATACAGACAAACAGTCCCACAGACATGGAAAAAATAATCCATCCGTTATCAACTTTTGCTGTACGGATATCCATGATCATGGCAGTCCCGGCAACCGCTACAGGAAAAAGGTGAAAAAATGCATATTGCATCACCTCCAGTCTTATATTTTTCACAACTGTTTCGATACTGTTCATACAATAGGAAACAGTCAGTCTCTTCTTTGGTATTTTAAAAAAATAAAAGTGGAATTAACCGCCGAACTGACGGGATTGAATCACCAGAAGAACTCTGGTGAATATTATTATAGGACCGGACAATCCATTTGTCCAGTCCTATTTTTTGTCGAATTTCTAAAATATTTATAAACTTGTTACCTGTCCACACGCTGCTATCCCGAAATATACTATGCGAAGTGTATTACTGAGAACAGATTGAACAGTAACATAAACCCGGCTATAATGCACTTCACAGAAAGAATATCATGCACCTGTCAATTAGAGTTCGATTTCCTGTCTGCATCCTTCCGGTACAATGATAATACCATTTTCTGTATCTTTCACTATGCTTCCACCAGTAACATCAGCTATTTCATGAATATTTCTCAGCAGATAGGTCATACCTCCATTTTCTGCTGAAGCTTCCAGAGTGAGTTTATTTCCCTCTCTTACAGCTTTTACTGTAAAAGCTGTCTCTCCTTTACGCGTCACTACCTCACAGGATGCAGTTTCATTTACTTCATAAACCTGAATCTGTACATCTTTCTCCAGTTCATAATCAACGGTAGTATCTACAGCACCAATCGGAAGCAGAGTATTCTCTCTTACAAATACAGGCAGTGAAGAAAAATCATAATCTTCTTCATACCATCTTCCGCCTTCTTTGACTTCTCCGCTTAAAAGATGAGTCCATTTTCCTGCCGGCAGATAGTATTCTGCATGACCTTCTTTGTTGAAGATTGGTGCAACCAGAATACTGTCACCTAACATATACTGCATATCCAGATATTTGGTTGCAGGATCATCGTTAAATTCCATGATCATTGCACGCATGGACGGAATACCTGTCTTGTGTGATTTTACGGCCATAGAATACAGATATGGGAGTAATCTTAATTTCAGTTTTGTAAACTTACGGCAAACATCTACCGCTTCTTCGTCAAACAGCCACGGCACACGATAACTCTTTGATCCGTGGAGACGGCTGTGTGTTGACAGAAGACCAAACTGCAGCCAGCGTTTGTACACGTCCGGCTCTGCCGTCAGTTCAAATCCGCCCATATCATGACTCCAGAAAGAAAATCCTGATAAAGTAAATGACAGACCACCTCTTAAGCTCTCAGCCATGGAGGCATAGGTTGCAGAACAGTCACCGCCCCAGTGAACCGGGAACTGCTGTCCGCCTGCTGTCGCACTTCTTGCAAAAAGGATTGCTTCACCTTCACCTTTTACTTCCTTCAGCAGATCAAATACTGCCTTGTTGTAAAGGTACGTATAATAATTATGCATAGAAACCGGATCTGAACCGTCATAATATTTCACATCGACCGGAATTCTCTCGCCAAAGTCTGTCTTGAAACAGTCAACACCCATATCAAGCAAAGTTTTCAGCTTATTCTGATACCACTTCACTGCATCCGGATTTGTAAAGTCAACCAGGCCCATGCCAGGCTGCCAGTTGTCGATTTGCTTGATTCCTCTTCCGTCTGCACGCTGTACCAGGTATCCGTTCTCCAGACCCTCTTTAAAGAAGTTAGTTCCCTGTGCAATATATGGATTGATCCATACACAGATCTTAAGTCCTTTATCCTTATAACGTTTCAGCATTCCCGGTACATCCGGGAAGATTCTGGAATCCCATTCAAAATCACACCAGTGGAACTCTTTCATCCAGAAACAGTCAAAATGGAATACACTCAATGGAATATCTCTGTCTGCCATTCCCTGGATAAAGGAATTGGTCGTCTCTTCATCATAGTTTGTTGTAAAGGATGTGGAAAGCCATAATCCAAAGGACCATGCAGGCGGCAGTGCCGGTTTTCCTGTAAGATCTGTGTAGTTCTCGATCACACCCTTAATGTCATCTCCGTAAATAATATGATATCTGATCTCTTCACCTTTCACAGAGAATCCCACATTCTCAACCTTCTCACTTGCAACTTCGAAGGAAACATGATCGCTGTGATCTACGAATACGCCATAATGTTTGCTTGTTACATAGAATGGGATATTCTTATAAGAAATCTGAGAAGCTGTACCGCCATCTTCATTCCAGATATCAACAACCTGACCATTCTTCACAAACGCTGTAAATCTCTCACCCAGACCATATACACATTCTCCAGGTGCAAGAGAAAGCTCTGTCACCATATATGGCTGATACTGTGCTGCCATATAGTTTGGTTCCGGGAATTTTGTCAGAGTAGCCCTGTCATACTGCATATAGCCAAGATTGCGGAATCCGATGTTTGTGAGAACTTTTCCATCTGCTTCATATGTGATCTTAAAGTCTTTCAAGTCCACTCTTACTGTCATTCTTCCGGCTTTCATCACAGCTTCATCTTCTGTAATCTCAACCTCTGTTTCCTGCGGATCCTCATTCAGCTCATATCTTGCTCACCTTTTACATAGCCTTCATAATGATAACTTCTTACACTTATGATATCTTTACGTGCAGAAGTAAATTCTGTAGTGATAGTTCCTACATCCAGAGCACCGCCTCTGTCTGTGATCTGGCGGAATGGAGAAACAATTCTCATTCCTCCCGGAATTGCCTCCGCTGTAAAAGCCTGCATCGCATAGGATGCGTTTGCGCGTTCATTTTTCTCCCAGTAACCTTCTGTGAACTTCATTCCTGATCCTCCTTGCTTTTAATCTTATGATTTGCTTATTTTCCGAAATTGAAACTCTTTCAGTACCTCGCGGGATAACGGACTGCTGAATAATTATCTGATACCAGTATACATCATGATTCTTTTTCTTACCAGCAATATAACCCAAATTTTATCTGTGCAAAAACAAAAATCTGTATATTGCATAAAACCAGAAGATTATGGTAATATTCTTCAAAATAAAGCAGATACGTAACTGTCCGGTGCCGTATTGAAGACTATAGATAAATATTTTTTTGCAGGAGGTAAAAACATGTGTACAGCAGCAACTTATAAAACCAAAGATTTCTATTTCGGTCGAACTCTTGATTATGAATTTTCTTACGGCAATGAAATTGCTATTACTCCAAGAAACTACCCATTTCATTTCCGTCACTCAGATCGGGTTCTGGATAAGCACTATGCAATCATCGGTATGGCTCATATTTCCGACAGCTATCCACTTTACTACGACGCGATCAATGAAAAGGGACTCGGCATGGCCGGACTGAACTTTGTCGGAAATGCCGCATATGCCAATCCTGTCTCTGATAAAGAAAACATAGCTCAGTTCGAATTTATCCCATGGATTCTCAGCCAGTGCGCTACTCTGGAAGAAGCCCGTCAGAAACTCTCCTGCATGAACCTGACCAACACTCAGTTCAGCGAAAACTTCCCCTGCGCCCAGCTTCACTGGATCCTCGCAGACACCTCCGGATGTATTGTCGTAGAATCCATGAAAGACGAGCTTCATATTTACGACAATCCTGTTGGTGTTCTCACCAATAATCCGCCTTTTCCGCAGCAAATGTTCCAGCTTAATAACTATCAGTCCCTCTCACCGCGTCAGCCCGAGAATACATTCGCACCAGAATTAAGCCTTCAGTCTTACAGCCGCGGAATGGGAGCTCTCGGACTTCCTGGTGACCTCTCTTCAGCCTCCCGCTTCGCCAAAGTTGCCTTCACCAAAATGAACTCCAGATCCGGCGACTCCGAACTCGAAAGCGTCAGCCAGTTCTTCCACATCCTCGGCTCCGTAGATCAGCAGCGTGGCTGCTGCGAAGTAGCAGAAAACAAATACGAAATTACCCTCTACACCTCCTGCTGCAACGCAACAAAAGGCATCTACTACTACACTACTTACGAAAACCACCAGATATCAGCAGTAAACATGAACCACGAAAACCTGGACTCCTCCACCCTGATCCGCTACCCGGTTCTCACAGAACAAAAGATTCATTTTCAGAATTAATTTAACCAAATCAAGCAAGTAGCTAAACGGATGATTTTATCCTCTTGACTAAATACCCCTGTTTATTAAAAAACAGCTTTTATAAAAAGATTTTCAATATAAAACAATAAATAAAACAAGCGATAAAACAGCACATGCACGCCCCGTAAATCCATCCCACAATCCCCCAACTCATCAGTACCGAAAAAAAGCCACCGCGAAAACGCGGTGACTTTTTTGACCCAATCCGGCGAATTAGCAAGTTAATAACTTTCCACACAAAAAAATCTTGCGCTCCTAAAAAAAGCGCAAGGGGTGTCCAGAGGGGACGCTGCTCAAGCGTCCCTTTGGGTTTTCGTACCATTTATCAAAAATGTACTTAAATCTCTTTATGACTCGTAACCCTAAGTCGTGCCATAGCTCTGGACAGAGCCAGCTGATTCATATGATACTCCTGAATACTCTGCTTCTGTCTCATCTGCTCTTCTGCTCTCTCCTTCGCTTCCTGCGCCCTGCGGATATCAATCTCCTCAGGACTCTCTGCCGTCAGACAGAACAGCTTCACACGGTTATTGATCATCTCCACAAACCCACTGCTCACAGCCAGAATATGCTTTGTGCCATCAGCTTCCTCGAAACGCATTTCTCCCGGAATGATAGCAGCAACAATATTCTCATGCTGTGCCAGAAAGGCCTGCTCACCGTCAACAGCCGGGATTGTCAGGGTTTTGGCACGTCCTGCAAACGCCAGCTTATTACTGGCATAAATCTCAAGACCAAATGTATCTGCCATAAAATCCGCTCCTTATTCCTGACCCATCTCAGTCTTTGCTTTCTCGATGACATCCTCAATTGTACCAACATTGAAGAAAGCATTTTCCGGATACTGATCCATCTCACCATCAACGATTGCCTTGAATCCACGGATGGTTTCTTTCAGAGGAACATATTTACCCTTGATACCTGTGAAGTTCTCAGCTACATGGAATGGCTGGGAAAGGAACTTCTGGATCTTTCTTGCACGGAATACAGTACTCTTATCCTCTTCAGAAAGCTCTTCCATACCAAGAATAGCGATGATGTCCTGAAGTTCTTTATATTTCTGAAGGATTTCCTGTACTTTACGTGCTACTTCATAATGTTCTTCACCTACAACATCCGGCTCCAGAATACGGGAAGTGGATTCCAACGGGTCAACGGCCGGATAAATACCCTGCTCTACGATCTTTCTGGAAAGAACGGTTGTTGCATCCAGATGAGCAAATGTAGTTGCAGGAGCCGGGTCAGTCAGGTCATCGGCAGGTACATAGACAGCCTGTACAGATGTTACAGAACCATCCTTAGTAGAAGCGATACGTTCCTGAAGTTCACCCATCTCAGTAGCCAGTGTTGGCTGATAACCTACGGCTGAAGGCATACGTCCAAGAAGGGCGGAAACCTCGGAACCAGCCTGTACAAAACGGAAAATATTATCAATGAAAAGAAGCACATCTCTGTGTTCCTCATCTCTGAAGTACTCAGCCATTGTCAGTCCGGTTTCAGCAACACGCATACGGGATCCCGGTGGCTCGTTCATCTGTCCGAACACTAAGGCTGTTTTTTCAAGAACACCGGACTCTTTCATTTCTGACCATAAGTCGTTACCTTCACGGGAACGCTCTCCAACACCTGTGAAAATGGAATATCCGCCATGCTCTGTGGCAATGTTCTGGATCAGCTCCTGGATCAGGACTGTCTTACCAACACCGGCACCACCGAACAGACCGATCTTACCACCTTTTGCATATGGTGCAAGAAGGTCGATAACCTTAATACCTGTTTCCAGGATTTCTACAGCCGGTTTCTGATGTTCGAAATCCGGCGGATCTCTGTGGATGACCCATTTCTGTTCTCCCTCAAGGGAAGGACCGTCATCTACTGTATCACCAAGTACGTTAAATAAACGTCCCAGTGTCTTATCACCTACAGGAACCTTAATGCCGCTTCCTGTGGCGATGACTTCTCTGTCACGCTGTAAGCCTTCGCTTGCGCTCAGCATAATGCAGCGTACCATATTGTTTCCCAGATGATGGGAAACTTCCATTACACATCTTTTACCGTTGTTCTCTACCTCAAGGGCATCCTTGATCTCAGGAAGATTTCCATCTTCAAAAACAACGTCTACAACAGGTCCCATAACCTGTACAATTTTACCTTTGTTCATCGTCGTCACTTCCTTTTTTGTGCTTTTGCACCGCTGACAATCTCAGTGATTTCCTGTGTGATGGCAGCCTGACGCGCACGGTTATACTCAATGGATAACTCCCTGAGCATCTTCTTTGCACTGTCCGTAGAGGACTGCATTGCCATCATTCTGGCATTATTTTCACTGGCATAGGCTTCTACAAGACATCCATAAATCAGACCGGTCAGGTAATTTGGGATCATGGTATTCAGAAGTACATCGGCTGATGGTGACAGCACGATTTCCTCCTGTGGCATGTCCGCAAGCATTGCCTGATTTGGCAGGAACTCTGCTTTCTTCAATGGAAGAAGCTGCATATTCACCGGCTCCATTGCAACTGCACTCTGCATCTCCGTATAGAAAATACGGACTTCATCCAGTTCTCTGTCCAGGAACGCTCTGGTAATCTCCTCTGAGATCAGACGCGCTCTGTGCATGGTCGGTTTCTGTACTGTATATGGAAAGTTCTCTGCGATATCCATATGTTTCTTCGTGAAATACTGACGGCCTACCATACCCAGCACATAGAGCTTGCAATGCTCATGCTCTGCCATAAACTGTTCTGTCATTTTCTGGATATTATGGTTATAGGCACCTGCCATACCCTTATCACCGGTAACTACGATACAGCCGATCTTACGGTCTTCCTCCGCAATCTTATGACGGATACTGAAAAAAGGATGCTCTGTATCCGGCATATGACGCAGGATTCTGGAAATTGCTGCCTGCATATTATAGTAATACGGCTCTGTATCGGACAGGATTCTTTTGGCCTTCTGCATCTTGGATGAAGAGATCATATACATGGCATTGGTGATCTTCATGGTGTCCTGAATGCTTTTCATTCGAGTCTGAATCTCTTTCGTACTGCCCATATCAACACCTACCTGCTCTTATCTGCAAATTCTTCTGCCACTTTCACGATCTTTTCTGCCAGTTCATCCGGAAGCTGTCTCTTCTCCTCGATCTCTCTTCCGATTTCCGGATAAGCACTGTCAAAGTAGTCCAGCATATCTCTCTGATACTTCTTCATCTTCTTAGTTTCCACATCCATCATTGCCTTGTGTGTTGCCGCACAAAGAGTGATGACCTGCTCATGAAGACTTAATGGGCTTGAAAGCGGCTGTTTCAGAAGTTCCATAAGTCCGCTTCCGTATTTCAGCTGCTGAGTTGTAGCCTCGTCCAGATCAGAACTGAACTGTGTAAAGATTTCCATCTCACGATACTGAGCCAGATCGATACGGACACTTCCTGCTGCTTTCTTCATGGCTTTTGCCTGTGCAGCACCACCAACTCGGGATACGGAAAGACCTACGTTAACCGCCGGACGCATACCGGAGTTAAACAGATCACTCTCCAGGAAGATCTGACCATCTGTGATGGAAATAACGTTTGTAGGAATATATGCGGAAAGGTCACCTGCCTGTGTCTCAATGATAGGAAGTGCAGTGATAGAACCACCGCCGGCCTTTTCATTCAAACGGCTGGAACGCTCCAGTAATCTGGAATGGAGATAGAATACATCTCCAGGATAAGCCTCACGTCCCGGTGAACGTTCCAGAAGCAGTGACAGTGCACGATATGCAACCGCATGCTTGGATAAATCATCATAAACCATTAATACATCTTTTCCCTTATACATAAAGTACTCAGCAAGTGCAGTACCTGCATAAGGAACAATATACTGAAGCGGTGCACAGTCACTGGCTGTAGAGGAGAATACTGTTGTATAGTCCATAGCACCATGTTTCTCCAGAGTAGATACGATCTTAGCTACTGTGGAAGCTTTCTGTCCGATTGCAACATAGATACAGATTACATCTTTGCCTTTCTGGTTCAGAATGGTATCCAGTGCAACGGAAGTCTTACCTGTCTGTCTGTCACCGATAATCAGCTCACGCTGGCCACGGCCGATGGGGAACATGGAGTCAATAGAAAGAATACCTGTTTCCAGAGGAACTGTTACAGATTTTCTGTCAATAATTCCAGGTGCCGGATTCTCTACCGGACGATACCCGTCTGCCTTGATCTCACCTTTACCATCGATCGGCGCTCCCAGAGCGTTTACGATCCTTCCGATAAAAGCGTCACCTACAGGCACACCTGCCTGCTTCTGGGTTCTTGCTACCTTTGTTCCTTCTTTGATCCCTGTATCTTTACCGAACAGGATACATCCGATGCTGTTTGCACGGATATCCTGAACCATACCTTTCAGACCATTCTCAAAGGTTACAACCTCGCCATACATAGCATGATCAATACCATGTACCGTGGCGATACCATCTCCGACGGAGATGACTGTTCCTACTTCCTGGTCCTTGCTGATTTCGTCATAATTCTTAATTTCTTCTTTCAGAATCGAAATGATTTCATCTGGATTCATTGCAGCCAACTTTTATTCACCTCCGTGTCAATTTCTGTCTTAAATTGTTATAACGTCCGCGGAGACTCCAGTCGAACTCTTTGTCTCCGGCAGAAAGAATGAAGCCTCCGATCAAAGATTTGTCTTCTCTGAGAGTAAGGATTACTTCCTTTGCTCCAAATTCCCTGCGAAGGAAATCTTCCATCTTCTCTTTCTGGGCTTCTTCCGGTTTTGTTACATATGTGAGAACAGCTTTCAGAATTCCTTTCTGCTTGCGGCTGTAATTGCCATATGCTTCCAGGATATCATAAATGCTGCTGATTTTCTGATATTTACAGGTCACCTTCAGGAAATTTTTCATCTCCTGTGGGAATACCCTGTCAATTACATGTTCTTTTTCTTTTAAAGAAACCAGCGGATTCTCAAGAGCACCTTTAACTGCGGGGTACTCCTGAAAATCTTTTCTGTCTCCAAAACAGATTCTTCCGGGACAGAAAGCTCATATAATGCTTTTGCATAATTAATGCTTGTTTCCGTCATTGGAATCACCTGCCTCTTTTATAAACTGGTCATAAAGGGACAAATCCTGCTGACTGCTGTTTTTCTCTCCCATGATCTTTGAGGCTGCATCCAGCGCGATCTCTGCCACTCTGCTTTCCATAGCCTTCATAGCATTTTCCTGCTCTGTCCTGATATCTGCCTTTGCTTTGTCAAGCATTGCACCAGCCTGTGTGTTTGCATCTTTTACAATACGCTCAGCCTGTACTTTTGCCTCATCCTTTGCCTGGTTTACAATACGCATGGATTCGTCTTTTGCAGATTTCAGTGCATCTTCATATTTGCCTTTCAGTTCATATGCCTGTTCTTCTGTATCTTTGGCACTTGCGAACTGCTGGTCGATCATGTTTTTTCTCTGCTCCATCACATTGAGGATCGGACCAAATAAGAACTTTTTCATTAAAAGATAAAGAACAATCAGGTTAATAATTGTAAAGACCAGGTTGATGTTAATCTCAATCACCTGTCCCACCTGCCTTTCTTAGTTATTCTTTATCCATCAATTAGCCAAGCATGATAACGATCAGAAGACCGATAACGAAACCGTAAATAGCTGTTGCCTCGGCAAGGGCACATCCTAAAAGAAGGGATTTGCTGATCTTGCTTTCTGCTTCCGGCTGTCTTGCGATTGCTTCTACTGCTTTGGATGTTGCCATACCAATACCGATACCAGCGCCAATACCTGTTAAAACTGCGATTCCTGCTCCAATAGCTACTAACATAACTTTTTCCTCCTGTTGTTTAACTGAAATAAACTAAATATTACAAATCTTTCTTCACAATATGCTATCCTGTCGATATTCCGATGAAATCATTTGATGCCTGTGCAACAGATGTCTGTACCAACGGCTGTTTATGACCGTTATGACCCACCGAATATCCGGACAGCATTTAAGTGCTGTTCATAACTGCTGTCTTATCCCTTATGTCCCGCGTCTCAGGTCTTATATAGGTGTCATATTCCTGTATGAACAGTAATCTTTTTTATTCAATAGCTTCTTTGATAAATAAAGAAGTTAAGAATACAAATACATACGCCTGAATGAATCCGTCAAAGAAATCAAAATACAGGCTGAATGGAATAGGAAGAACTGCCGGGCATATAACTCAAGAAGTTTCATAACCACATAGCTTCCTAACACATTACCAAAAAGTCGCATACAAAGTGATGTCGGTCGAATAACGACCTCCAGAATATTAATCGGCAGCATAATCGGTGCCGGCTCTGCGAAGCTTTTAAGAAAGCCTTTCAGACCTTTCTTATGGAATCCTGCATACTCGATCAGAAAAATACTTGTGATTGCAAGACCAATCGTACAGTTTAAATCCTTTGTAGGCGGTACAAATCCAAACACACCGAAAATGTTTGCAATTCCAATGTAAATGACAACTGTCATCAGATAGGGAATATACATTTTTCCCTCTTCTCCAAGGATATCCTTAAAGAAGTTATGAAGAAAACTGACACCGGTTTCCAGCAAAAGCTGTTTCTTACCGGGGTTTTCCACACTCAGGTTTCTTACGAGCACCAATGACAAAATTAAAAGCACTGCCATGATCACCCATGTCACTGCTACTGACTCTGCAACTGGTATTCCTCCAAACACCGGTATGGTAAAAACTGTCTTACATTGAAGTTCTTCCATTAACGTGTCTGCTAAATTACCCGTTTCTTTTCCCTCCTTTTTCTATTTAAATCTCCGGAAGATATTCTGGCTTTTTATGCTGTCTGCCTCAGATGCCTCAGCCAGGATTCCTAAACTTATGTCTGTAAAATATTTCATAAGCTTTCCATCGATTCAAGATTTTGAGATTATTATATTAAAATCCGTTAAAAAGTCAACAATTATTTTGACTATTTCTGGCAAAAATAGATTTTCTTTTTGTGCATTTCATCCAGATATTTTGATTGAAAATAGATTTTCATAATTTTTTTAATGCATTTTCACGAAAAAAAGGCAATTTTCATTGACCGAACTGTAAGCAGATGATATTATTTTATATGGTTTTTATATAAATTTTATATCTCTGCACTTACCAATCCTTATATTGGTAATACCAAACAGGAGGTTTTTTATGCAAATCATTTGTCTGGGAGATAGCATTACGGACTGTAATCATTTATTTGAAGATTTTCCTCTGGGAAATGGGTATGTACAGATACTCTCAGAAATGTTCCGTAATCAGACTCCTTCTTTCTCCATATCCGCAGATACCGTCGGACGCTCATCAAGCGCTGTACAGTTAACAGATAAATCAACAGGTGCCATACATTTCAGGAACTGTGGCATAGATGGCTTCACTGTGGCAAGAGTCCTTGAAAATATCCGTCAACACCGTATTCTTTTGCATCACTCTCCTGTTATAACTCTGCTGATCGGCATCAATGATATCGGTCTGATAATGAACACAGACCGGACGGATTCTCAGAAAGAACAGATGATGAGAGAGTTTGCCACTCATTACAATGAATTATTGAATCTGCTCACTACAGATGCCAGGCAGGTAATCCTTATGGAACCCTTTATCTTTCCACATCCGGAAGAATATGAGACATGGATTCCCTATGTCCATACCATGTCTGATATTATCCGACAGCTCTCTGTCAGATTCAGACTTCCATTTCTGCCTCTGCATAACTATTTTAATAAGGAAGCAACTCAATCGGGATTTAATGCCATAACAACAGACGGGATTCATCTTACTTTGTATGGGCATAAGCTTCTGGCCGAGAAACTGTTCCCTCTCCTTCAAAGCATTGATAATAATCCCTGAACAGATAAACTATTGCGCATTTTCCCGGAACTTTGTATAATAAATCACTGTCCTCGCTCATATCTGCGGACTTATTATGGAAAGGAGTCTTCCTTATATTATGGAAACTACAATTAAACAGATTGAAGATATGTCTCTGAATGCCTGGCCATCTCACAAGATGGAATTATACGACGGCTGGATCCTGAGATTTTCTTATTTTTATACACACAGAACCAACAGCGTAGAACAGTTCGGCAATTCCACCCTCACCTGGCGGGAAAAAATCCCATATTGTGAAAGCGTATATAAGCGTCTGGGAACCCCCGCTGTATTTAAGATCAGTCCTCTTGTCTCTCCTGACTTTGATTATGTTCTGGAGAATCGGGGATATGCCATCCAGCATACCACCAATGTCATGGCAATGAGCATGAACGCCGCACATCTGGATACTCCATATCCTGATGTAACATTCTACAATAACATTCCGTCTGAATGGATTGAAAGTCTGTTCAATCTAAAAAATACTATAAATCCGATTCACAGAAAAGTTGTACCATCCATGTATCAGGCAATCCTCAAAGAAACCATTTGCGCCTGCATCCGCATAGGCGGGCAGATCATTGCAACAGGGCTTGGTATCCTGGACAGAGACTACATCGGTATTTACGCCATCCATGTCAAAGAAGAATACCGCAAACATGGCTATGCCCGTCAGATCTGCACAGGACTTCTGAAAGAAGGAATGAAAAAAGGTGCACAGAATGCATATCTTCAGGTTGTAGAGGGAAATGACAATGCCCGGGCATTATACAGATCACTTGGATTCCAGCAGCTTTATACTTACTGGTTCCGCGTACAGCCGGATGAAAACGGAAATTTCCCACCTGAGAAATAAAAAGAACTATCTGTAAAGCATTTTTATTTTCTGCTTTTACAGATAGTTCTTAGTTTTTATAGATTTTAACTTTTCTTTTTCGGGGAATCAGTTGATTCATTTAACATAGTTCGCGCCAACTATGTTGTATATCATTTTAATTTTAATATTCAAGTCTTATTCTGTATTTTATCTCTGACTTAATTATGTTACTGTTCACTCCGTTCACAGTAACGTAGCCAAAATTCATTCCAGATTGCCTGCGGCAATGGAATTTTGGCTTGTATGTCTCGGGATTTTGGCATATTCATGCCAAAACACCTCGCGGAATAGTGGTGTGTGAACAGTAACAATTATATTACTGCTCACTCAGGCGTAGATTCACAATTGTATCCGATAACTTACTTAATTCGTTTAAAATGCAGTACATATATTAACGTTTTTCCCAACGTCTTCCTTCTCTGCAAAAGGTCCGGGAATTACCTTGGCACCTCTGTGTCCTCCAAAGTAATCGGTATCAAATGTTATCGGTGTTCCATCCGGATTTTCGAAGAATTCTTCCGGCTCAAAAGCTTTTCCCAAAACTTCTGTATTAATCATACGTCCGGAGAAATCTTCAAGAATCTCATATATATTTGTATCCAGGAAATATTTTCCGTCTTTCTCTGTTAATTCTACCTTCACATTCTCAGAAGAAACGAACCCATTTTTCTCATGTTTCCATGCCTTTGCACCATCAAGATAAACATTTCCTTCACTCCATACCGGTAAATGATCAAAATGAACTGATTCCAGTTTCTTCATATCTGCAGGTTTTGTAAAATCAAACTGTGAAATCCATTCATCATACGTTGGATACTCATCAAACATCCAGGTTCCGACTTTTCTGTTTTCAGAATCAAATCCATCATCAGAATCATGCATTGTAATAAAATCTTCTGAAGGCCATTTCTGGACGAAAATATTATTATAGAAACGATCATCTCCATGAAGTATAGTCATAAATCCCATAACCTCTGTACGATGAGGCATATGATATGGTGTATAACGCCAACTGGTTCCTTCGCCTACACAAGTTAAAGCACCGCAGATCAGATTATGTACCATAGCAACACCCTGAGTAGCAAAACGCAGGCTGGCATCTGATAAAAGGATATTGTTATCAATAAGAGTAGGACCATGACCTACTTCAACAAAAATATCCTGGCACATCATACCACCTTTCAACTGTTTAGCAAATGCCGGACGCTGATTGTCATGGAGCAGGTTCTGAGAAAGTCGTGTACCTTGAGCTTCCCAATCACACCAGATTCCCATAGTACAATGATGAATATGATTTCTTCTCATAATAACATCAATTGCAGCATGCATTTTAATTCCGGCAATTTCTGCTCCGCCCAATTCCATCATATTGTTGATATGGTGAATATGATTATCCTCAATAATACTGAATACACCACCCATACGCCCGATAATACCACCCTGCTCACAGTGGTGGATATTGTTTCGGCGGATAATATGACTTCCTACTTTTCCTTAAGCCAGCCATGATACTGTCCACGGCATACCGCGTCTCTTTCCATTTGAGTTGGACTCTTAACATATTTATTAGTAAAATAATGATCATTTTCCGGATCATAATATTTTCCAAGAGAAATTCCTGCACATTTGCTGTTAGAAATTTCGCAGTCCTCAATGATCCATCCTTTACTCCAGTGAGGCCCGATCATGCCATCCTGATAAGCTGCAGGCGGTGCCAGGTAGTTGCTGCTTTTGTAACTACGAAACCACTGACTGTGATATATCCAACACCTGTTTTTGATGGCATAAAGCATTCACGGCGTACATTAATTTCTACATTTTCCTCATTTGGATCTGCTCCATGAAAATTCGCATAAATTACTGTCTCATCTTTTTCCTGATCCTGTTCTGTGTACCATTTATAAGTAGATCCTCCGGAACCCAACTACACTCATAAACCTCGGCTTTAATACATTCCTCTACACTTCCAGCCTCATAAAGTGCTCGGTTATTAAGATATACACATCCTGTATGTTTGTCAGCTTTAGCAAAATACCAGTCTCCATATACCATAGTTGTATATGATTATAGTTGCCAAAAAGACTGTTCGCAACACGGCATACCCATACGTTTTCCTTATAAGGAACCCATGACTGAATTCGTTCTGCTCCGGTAATAACTGCCCCAAGAGGCTCTACACTCCTGTAAGTAATTCTGGCATCCTCTCTACCCGCATGAACAGGATCTACATATTCCCGATAAACTCCAGGAGCTACCCAAACTTCATCCCCCGGCTGTGCAATTTTTGCTGCATCATTAATATGACGAAACGGCATCTGTTCTGTACCATTACCATCATGACCAGCATTTACATTTACATAAATCTTCATGAAAAACCCTCCCATATATGTTTCTATTATAGCAGTCCTCGTAAATAATGCATTTAAGACCGTTCAGCATGATTTCACACTCTGATGCGCTGGATTAAGATGTATTATTTTAGAGGATTAATAGATTCTATAAATTTTGCTTATAATTTTACAACCCATTTTCCTGCAAGACAATATATTTTTAATCCCACTTTCTATAATTTTCTATGTAAATGGTCAGAAGTTTCAGACATTCCTTTCTATAGATTTTTGCACACAAAAAACCAGCTATCATCTAGCTGGTTTTTACTGTACCTTCAAAACTACATACATGTTGACATTTCCTTGAGATTCATTCTTCCTGCGATTCTTGGTCAAGCCCTCACCCGATTAGTAACAGTCAGCTCCATGTGTTGCCACACTTCCACCTCTGCCCTATCTACCTCGTCGTCTTCAAGGGGGTTTACTTCTTTCGAATGGGATATCTCATCTTAAGGGGGGCTTCACGCTTAGATGCCTTCAGCGTTTATCCCTTCCGGGCTTGGC
>ENA-OQEX01000283-OQEX01000283.1-human-gut-metagenome-genome-assembly--contig:-NODE-283-length-29231-cov-2.802914_pt1 | contig 29231 bp, 41 predicted proteins | sample MGYA00242802_ERZ504649 | MGnify/ENA primary metagenome ERZ504649 (study PRJEB26092, sample SAMD00036194) | human gut metagenome | host: Homo sapiens | study: EMG produced TPA metagenomics assembly of...
GCAGCGCCCCCGCGTACGGCCTGCGCGTGGACCACACGCCGCAGGTCGGCGCCGCACTCTCCTTCCTGCCCGGCCAGGATGGCGCCGACGGCACCTATGGCCATGTTGCCGTAGTCGAAGCCGTGTATGGCGACGGCACATTCCAGATCTCCGAAATGAACTGGGGTGGTCCGTGGAACATGCACTACCGCACCTTGACCAATTTGGGTCAGTACTGGTTCGTCCACTGACCGGTTGGTTCGGCCGATATATGCGGTTGAAGGTTCCTCTTGAAGAGGAACCCTTTTCGTATTCGAGGCCGGTCCGTGATATCGTCGGATGTTGCGTTGCTACCCACGAGTTGCTACCCACGAGTTGCTACTCACGAGTTATTGCCCACGAAAGGAGGAGACATGCCCAAGGAAACCGGTGAGAAACTCATCGTCCAGAACAAGAAGGCCCGGCATGACTATGCCATCGAAGACAAGTACGAGGCAGGGCTGGCCCTGACCGGCACCGAGGTCAAGTCGTTGCGCGAAGGCCGCGCATCGCTGTCCGAGGCGTTCATCTCCATCGACCGCCGTGGCGAGATGTGGCTGGAGGGCGCGAACATCCCCGAATACCTGAACGGCACATGGAACAACCATGCGCCCAAGCGCAAGCGCAAGCTGCTGCTGCACCGATTGCAGATCACCAAGCTCGCCCGCGGCATCGAGGCCAAGGGATACACGATTGTGCCGCTGAGCCTGTACTTCAAGGACGGTCGCGTCAAGGCGGAGATCGCACTGGCCCGAGGCAAGAAGGAATTCGACAAACGCCAGGCCCTGCGCGAAGAGCAGGACAAGCGTGAAGCCCTACGCGCCATGCGCTACGCCAACATGCGCCACTAGTCCCGCCCCTTGGCTCCCCTCCGGAGGGAGCAAGAGTAGGATGTCCACGTTGTGGGCCATTTCGCCCACGATTAACGCTTCCGTAGCATTGCACTCCTACGCTCTGGAACCATCTGGGAAACATACCCGCCCAGCTGACTATCCGGAGAGAGGAAATCCAATGTCTCTAAGCAAGGGAATACAATCCGCTGCGGCCGCCGCCCTGAGCGCGGCCATGCTGATCGCCGTGGCGGCCTGTGGCACGACTGACGGCACCGACACCGCATCCAAGAGCGGCGATTCATCCAAGGACTCGTCCAGCACTTCGATTCAAGGCTTCGACACCAGCAGCATCCAGAAGGACGACGAGATAGCCGCACTGCTGCCTGATTCCGTTACCAGCGACGGCACGCTGACCGTCGGCGCCGATACCTCTTACGCTCCGGCCGAATTCCTGGCCGAAGACGGCAAGACCCCGGTCGGCTTCGACGTCGACCTGTCCAAGCGCTGGCCGCAGTGTTCGGACTGAAGGAAAACACCGTCTCCTCCACGTTCGATTCGATTATCCCGTCCGTCGGCTCCAAGTACGACATCGGCATCTCCTCCTTCACCGTGACCAAAGAGCGCATGCAGGCCGTCGACTTCGTCACCTACTTCAAGGCCGGCTCCACCTACGTGGTGCAGAAGGGCAACCCGAACAAGGTCGACTCCTCGAACCTGTGCGGCGTGAAGGTGGCCGTGCAGACCGGCACCACGCAGGAAGAGGAAGTCAACAAGGCCAACGAGCAGTGCAAGGCGGACGGCAAGGATGCCATCGACATCCAGTCTCCAAGCTGCAGACCGATGTGACCACCGCCGTGGCTTCCGGCAAGGCTCCATCTTCTACGCCGATTCCACGGTGTCCGCCTACGCCATCAAGCAGACCGGCGACACCTTGGAGACGCTCGGTGAAGACGCCGGCGGGGTGCCCGAGGCCGTGGCCATCAAGAAGGGCGATACCAAGACCGCCGAAGCCGTGCAGAAGGCCATCCAGAAGCTGATGGACGACGGCACCTACAAGAAGATCCTCGACACTTGGGGTGTTGGTTCCGGTGCCATCGACAAGGCCGAGATCAACCCGGCCGACGCCGCCTGATTGCCAGGTGTCCCTGTTCGTTCCCGCTGGCGGGAGCTGTCGCCGAAGGCGACTGAGGGTGGTCTGTAGCATAACAGCCACCAGCAGTTGTATTCTTATGCGGCGGCCTCCCAGCGGGAGCATTTGTATATGTATACGCTATAATGTATATTTATACCTGATTGTTGATAGTCGCTATAGGGCGGCTCCACAGAGAAGAAGAGAGAGATCATGCAGTTCAACAAGCTGAAGACCATTGCGGCCGCCGCCTTGAGCGTGGCCATGCTGTTCTCCGCCGCGGCTTGCGGCACCTCCGACAAGGCGGGTGACTCCGGTTCCGATAAGGGCGGTTCCTCCAAGTCGGTCACCATCACCAGCTACGACGTGAGCTCCGTGAAGAAGGACGATGCAATCGCCGCACTGCTGCCTGAATCCGTGACCAAGGACGGCAAGCTCACCATCGGCACCAACCCCTCCTACGCCCCGGCCGAATTCCTCGACGCCGACGGCAAGACCCAGATCGGCTACGACATGGATCTTGCCCGCGCCATGGGCAACATCTTCGGTCTCGATACCGAAATCGTCTCCTCCAACTTCGATACGATCATTCCGGCCATCGGCTCCAAGTACGATCTGGGCATCGCCGCCTTCACCATCACCAAGGAGCGCATGGAATCCGTCGACTTCGTCTCCTACTTCACCGCAGGCATGGGCTATGCAGTGGCCACAGGCAACCCCAAGAACGTCGATGAGAACGACCTGTGCGGTCTGAACGTTGCCGTCGAGACCGGCACCGTCGAGGAAGAGGCCATCAACAAGACCGCCAAGCAGTGCAAGGCGGACGGCAAGAAAGACATCACCATCCAGTCCTCCAAGCAGCAGACCGACGCCACCACCGCTGTGGTGACCGGCAAGGCCGACGTCTTCTTCGCCGATTCCCCGGTTGTCGGCTACGCCATCGCCCAGACCGATGGTCAGCTGGAACAGCTCGGCAAGGACTTCGATGAAGTGCCGAACGCCATCGCCATCAAGAAGGGCGATTCCCAGACCACCGAAGCCGTGCAGAAGGCCATGCAAAAGCTCATGGACGACGGCACCTACACCAAGATCCTCCAGCACTGGGGCGTCGAATCCGGCGCACTGGACAAGGCCGAAATCAACCCGGCCGTCGAATAGTCGACAAGCTGTCGCGAAAATTCGAATGGGGCGCACTGTTTGTAACACAGTCGCCCCATTCGTGCACTAAGGTTCAATGCTAGTTGCAACTTGCAGTTCAGGCTGCCCAACACATCCAAGGAACCAGATTATGGCGAAGAAAGAAGTCGACGGTGAGGGGCTGAACATCCCCAATCGCATCAAGCGCTGCCGGTCAAGCGCCCCGGCCCGATTGTGGCCGCAGTGATCGTGGTACTGCTCGCCGCGATGCTCATTCAAGGCTTGATTACCAATCCGCGACTGGATTGGCCCACCGTCTGGAAGTACCTGTTCAACGAGAACGTGCTTGAAGGCATTCGCTATACCTTGGAGCTCACCGTGATCTCCATGGTCGTGGCGATCATCCTGTCGGTGATTCTTGCCATCATGCGCAAATCCATCAATCCGGTGCTGCGCGGCGTCAGCTGGTTCTTCATCTGGTTCTTCCGCGGCACGCCTGTGTACACGCAGCTCATTTTCTGGGGTCTGTTCGCCGTGCTGATTCCCAAGATCAGCCTCGGCATTCCGTTCACCTCGGTGGAGTTCTGGAGCATCGACTCCAACGTGGTGGTCACCGCATTCAACGCCGCATGGATTGGTCTGGCCCTGAACGAGGCCGCCTACCTGTCCGAAATCGTGCGTGCCGGCCTTGAAGCCGTGGACCCGGCCAGACCGAGGCGGCCAAGGCATTGGGCATGAACCGCACGCTCATCATGCGCCGCATCGTGCTGCCGCAGGCCATGCGCATCATCATCCCGCCCACCGGCAACGAGACCATCGGCATGCTGAAGACCACCTCGCTGGTCACCGCCGTGCCGTTCACCCTCGAACTGCAGTTCGCCACCAACGCCATCGCCAACCGTATCTACAAGCCGATTCCGCTGCTTCTCGTGGCCTGCTTCTGGTACCTGCTGATCACCTCCATTCTGATGGTTGTGCAGTCCCGCCTTGAGGCGCACTTCGGCAAGGGCTTCAACGCCCGCCCGGTGGGCACCAAGGGCAAGCAGCCGCCATACGATCCGCCGTACCCCGGCAAGTCTGACGGCGAGCCGAAGGACGATGTGAACAAAATCAATCAGACCACCTTCGCTGGGCTGAATGCGTAAGGCGGGAGCGAGAATTATGACTACGAACGACATCACCAACTCCGCTCCGGTCGTGCGCAAGGCGGTTGACGGTTCCGTGATTCCTGCTGTCAAGGCCGTGCAGGTGCACAAGGCGTTTGGGCCGCTGCATGTGCTCAAGGGCATCGATCTAACCGTTATGCCCGGCACTGTGACCGTGATTCTGGGGCCCTCCGGTTCCGGCAAGTCCACGTTCCTGCGTCTGATCAACCAGCTGGAAACCCTGACCGGCGGTTCCATCGAGGTGGACGGCGAACTCATCGGCTACAAGCACGTGACCAAAAACGGCCAGGACATGCTGCAGACCCTGGACGATAAGGAGATCGCCGCACAGCGTTCTCGCCTCGCATGGTGTTCCAGCGCTTCAACCTGTTCCCGCACATGACCGCGCTGGAAAACGTGATGGAAGCCCCGATCCACGTGCAGCACCAGTCCAAGAAAGCCGCCCGTGACCTGGCCGTGGCCGAGCTTCAGCGCGTCGGTCTGGGCGATCGCATGGACTATTACCCCTCCCAGCTGTCAGGTGGTCAGCAGCAGCGTGTGCCATTGCCCGTGCTCTGGCCATGAAGCCGGAGATCATGCTTTTCGATGAGCCGACCTCCGCCCTTGACCCCGAACTGGTGGGCGAAGTGCTCAACGTCATGCGTTCCTTGGCCAAGGAAGGCATGACCATGGTGTGCGTGACCCACGAAATCGGCTTCGCCCGCGAAGTCGCCGACCAGATCGTGTTCATGGACGGCGGCGTAGTCGTAGAAAAGGGCGGCCCCGACATCATCGACCACCCCACCGAGCCGAGGTTTAAGGACTTCCTACAGCACGTGCTGTAGGAAGGCTGTTATATTACCTCAGCACTGTCGTGCTTCGGCGTCGCCTACGGGGAGTCCACTGGGCTCCCCGCTTTACGGCTCCGCCTACAGCACGTGCTGTAGGAAGGCTCGTTGTTGCAGCTCCAAAAGCGTACGCTGATGAACTCAGCGTACGCTTTTCACGAAGGGGCATGTTCCAATCCTGCAAAGGCGGCGGGTTGGATTCGCTTTGCGCAATAATCGTCCGCTAGGCTGGTGAGCCATGTGTGGAATCGTTGGATACGCGGGAAATATTGAAACGGCATGCGGCAAGCCTTTGGAGGTCTGCCTGCAAGGCTGGAACGTCTGGAATACCGAGGCTATGACTCGGCCGGTGTGGCGCTGACCGCGCCCGGCATGGATAAGGTGGTCGTGCGCAAGAAGGCCGGCCGTTTGAAGAACCTGGTCGAAGACATCGAGCGCAAGCCGATGCCGCTCGCCACGGTGGGCATCGGCCACACGCGCTGGGCCACCAATGGCGAGCCGAGCGACGTGAATGCCACCCGCACACCAGCATGGACGGCAAGGTGGCTATCATCCATAACGGCATCATCGAAAACGCCTCTCAGCTGCGTCTCGACCTGCAAGCCGAAGGCTGCCGATTCGCCTCCGCCACCGACACTGAGGTGGCCGCTAAGCTGCTCGGCAAGATCGTGGACAAGATTATCGCGGACGAAGGCAAGCCAGACTTGTTCAAGGCTGTGCGCCGTATGGCCCGCATGCTTGAAGGCGCGTTCACCATTCTGGCCACCGACTGCCGCCAGCCGGACATCGTGGTCGGAGCCCGCCATGATTCGCCACTGGTCGTGGGCCTTGGCGAGGGGGAGAACTTCCTCGGTTCCGACGTCGCCGCATTCGTGGCCTACACCAAGCGCGCCATGGAAGTCGACCAGGATCAGGCCGTATGCGTGTCCGCCGACAAGGTCATCGTCGCCGATTTCAACGGCAACGTGGTCGAAAACCCGAAGACCTACACCGTGGATTGGGATGCTTCGGCCGCCGAAAAGGGCGGCTGGGATTCCTTTATGGACAAGGAGATTCACGAAGACCCTGCCGCAGTGCAGCGCACCCTGCTTGGCCGCTTCGACACGAATGGCGACATCACCCTTGATGAAGTGCGTATCGACGAACACGACTTCAAGTCCATCGACAAAATCATCGTCGTGGCCTGTGGCACCGCCAGCTACGCCGGCCAGGTAGCCAAATACGCCATCGAACACTGGGTGCGTATCCCCGTGGAAATCGAACTCGCGCACGAATTCCGTTACCGTGACCCGATTCTGACCCCGCGTACGCTCGTGGTGGCCATTTCTCAGTCCGGCGAAACCATGGATACGCTGATGGCCCTGCGCCACGCGCGCGAACAGGGGTCCAAGTGCTGGCCATCTGCAACACGCAGGGTGCCTCCATTCCGCGCGAATCCGACGCCGTGCTCTACACACACGCCGGCCCGGAAGTTGCCGTGGCATCCACCAAGCGTTCGTGGCGCAGATTACCGCCGCCTACCTGCTGGGCCTGTATCTGGCGCAGGTCAAGGGCGCGATGTTCCGCGATGAGATTCATCAGATGCTCGACTCCCTGAAAGACATGCCGCGCAAGATTCAGTGGGTGCTCGACACCCAGCCCAAGACCATCCAGGCGGCCGCCGAGCGCATGGTGAACGCCAACTCCTTCTTGTTCCTCGGCCGCCACGTGGGCTACCCGGTGGCGCTTGAGGGCGCGTTGAAGCTCAAGGAAATCGCCTACACGTTCACCGAGGGCTTCGCGGCCGGCGAGCTCAAGCATGGACCGATCGCGCTGGTGGACGAGGGTGAGCCCGTGGTGTTCATCGTGCCGCCGCAGCGCGGCCGCAATGTGTTGCACGCCAAGGTGATCTCTGGTATCGAGGAGGTCAAGGCCCGTGGCGCGTACATTATCGCCGTGGCCGAGCAGGGCGACCCGGATGTGGAACGGTACGCTGACGTGGTGTTCTGGCGCCCCGCCTGCCCAACGCTGATGAGCCGCTGGTTGACGTGGTGCCGCTGCAGCTGTTCGCCATGGACATGGCAAAGCTCAAGGGCTACGACGTGGACAAGCCCCGCAACCTCGCCAAGTCCGTGACCGTTGAGTAAGCCACATCGGTATGTGATTGACGAGCCTCATATTCCGTTTGAGATGGACGTGCTGTATGAGGACGAGCGGATCATCGTGGTGGACAAGCCGCATTTTCTGGCCACCATGCCACGCGGCATGTGGTATCGGCAGACCGCGCTGATCCGATTGCGTGAGCGGCTGGGGGAGCCGGACATCACGCCAGCGCACCGATTGGACCGCATGACCGCCGGCGTATTGGTGTTCGTGCGGGATTCGGCCTGCCGCGGCGCGTATCAGATGCTGTTCCAGAACCGGCAGGCCGTCAAGATCTATGAATGCCTGGCACCCTGCCGGCCGATCAGCGGCCCGCGATTCGGCACGATCATGCAGGTCGAACCGCCACGCCCGTTCCCATTGCTGCGCCGATCGCACATCACCAAGGAACACGGCACGATGGCCGCATTCGAGGAACCGGGTTTGGCCAACGCCGAAACCCTCATCGAGCGCGGCGACCTCTGTTTCCCTCCCGCTGGCGGGAGGTGGCGCGAAGCGCCGGAGGGTGGTCCCATCCGGGAAATCACCCCATCTGCCGCTACACACTCCACCCGCGCACCGGCAAAACCCACCAATTGCGCGTCCACATGAATTCGCTCGGCCTGCCCATCGTGGGCGACGACTTCTACCCGCGCATCCAGACACGCCCCTACGACGATTTCAGCCAGCCGCTGCAATTAGTGGCGCGTGTGCTACGATTCACCGATCCAATAACAGGCGAGAAGCGCGAATTCGTTTCCCGTGTGCCGCTTAAGATCTGATTTCTTAGGGGGGATGGCGAGACCAATCCCCGCCCGTCCGAATCACTGTCCCTTTCGACTGGCCATCCAGCTCATTGCATCGTCGTACACCATCATGATGCGCTTGCGATAGCTATCGATGAATTCCTGCGCACCAATGCTCGCGATAACGTCGTGAGCGGGTTGCACGGTGCTGTCGAATGCCTCCGGCAGCTATCCACCAAGGTGTGGAATCGTAAAATCACGGATTCCTCATCTAATCCCATCCGCTGTGCGAATCGTTCCAGATGTTTGCGGCGCAATCGAAGAAGATCTCGCGTCCGCCGATGTTCATCGCCAAAGTGGCATTTATGATCTGCTTGCCATGCCCCAAATAAGGGAACACCGAAGCAAGGTCATAGAGCGGGGCAAGCCGCACGGACGCGCCATCGAGCAATAGCGAGTAGTTCTTGGCGTGGCTGTCTGTTGCCCCGACGAGATAACTGGCGAGGATGCCGTCGGTGAAGGCTCGGATATTGCTTTCGGCCTGACCGGGCAGACCGTGCTTGCGCAACATTTCCGCATATGCATTGGACGTTGGGCCGTTGTGTTCCTCGTATTTCAGCGATGAGGGAATGCCCAGCGCTTGGGTAAAGTCTTCTTGGTGCAGGGCCGTCACCGTACCATTGGCGGACACTATACGGTCATACCGCTCGCTGATGATGGCTGGGACCCCATCAAAGATGTGAAAAGAGGTGTGGGCCACGGGTATTCCCATCGCCTCCACAATGCGCATGGGTGATGTGTTCGTTGAATGCTTGGTGTGGAAGGGTCGGTATGCCGGGCTTGATGATATGAGTCGTCCGCGCGATTCCAGTGGTGGAGAACCATGATCCATTGCGGTTCCTCAGTGCGATCTTGCCCTGCTGTCCCGCGACCGACCAATGCTCGTCTACGCTTGCGGACTGGATGCCTGTGGGGGCGGCTGCGCGTAGTCGATTCGCGATCTGCGAATCGCTGATTGGAATAAGCGAATCGTCATCTATGGGCAAGTGCGGGTCGGCGGACAGCGTAATGCGCCGGTGGCATCGAATCCGATGGCTTGCAACAGATCAAATGCGCTTGTCGATCGGGCATGATGCAATCGCATGGCTTCATCTCGGGCCTGAGGGGATTCCGGGACCAGGGCCTCAAGGAAATTACGCGGGATGTCGCCTGAATATTCGGCTGCGGTAATGGGCATGGAAAGCGATATTGGTGTGGGTGATTGCGACCAACGATAGGAATCGTGATATTGGAAAATAATGCTGCCATCGTTTGTTCTTCGAAACTGGCCGATGGGTGCTTCGCCGAGAAATGCATTGAGAGTGTTTTCGCTCATGGTGTCACCATTCATAGAGTTCGGCGGGCTGCGGGGTTTTGCGGACATCCAGCGACAAGCCAAGCTCAGTCAGAGCGCTGAGAATGGTGGAGAATCCGGGATTGGGGACTCGGGCGTGTTCAAATTCGATCAGCCAGCGACGTGACACGCCCAGCCGTTGGGCCATGTCGGTCTGACTGATGCCCTGGCGTTGCCTTTCATCCTTGATAAGCCGCGCGTATTCGGCGATATCCATGACAATCATGTGCAAAATATATCACAGTATAGTAAAGTGTGCAATATTCTGCACATAGTTGGAAATGTGCAGAATATTGCACAACCGAGTCGATTGGTCGGTGCGGAATTGCCTATGGATCACTGGCAGGTGAATCACTGACAGGTACCAGTGGATGCCAGCACATGCCGCTCGTCAGCTGATGTCGCGCACGGAACCGCGTTCGATCAGTTCCGGCGGGATTACGGTTTTGACGCCGACCGGTATCTTCTCGCCTTCGCATTGACGGCGGACCATGGAGAAGGCGGTGGCGCCAATGTCGTCAAAGCGCAGCTTCATGGTCGTCAGGTTCAAGCGCGGAACCATATCTACCAGCGAATCATCGACGCCCACGATGCTGACATCCTCGGGCACGCGCTTGCCCGCTGACTGCAACCCGAGCATTGCGCCGTATGCCATTTGGTCGTTGGCGGCGTAGATGGCCGTGCAGTCGGGGTCGTGGGCCAACGCCACGCCGGCCTGGTAGCCTGAATCCGCGCACCAATCGCCGATGTACATGCTCGGTACGCGTGCTCCCATTTGTTCCAACGCTTCTCGCCAACCGCGGGCGCGGCTTTCGGCGGCGCGCGAGGTGGACGGTCCGGCAATGTGGTAGACGGTCTTGTGCCCCTTGCTCATCAGGTAATCGACGATAGCGGTCGAGCAGCCATACTGGTCGGCGTCAACGGTGGGGCAGTGGTCGGCGGCGGATTCGCAGATGAGCACGACTGGAAATTCTCGCGGAGGCTTGTATCCGACGAAATCGGAGATGCGTTCCTCCAGCACTACGATGACACCATCCACCGGCTGACGCTGCATGCGATCGATGGCGGCGGAAAGCGTGCGTTCCGCACCGTGGCGCATGGTCTGGATGGTGACTGAATAATCGTCATCGGCCGCGTTGGCCACAATAGAATCAAGGATGCGGGCGTTGCCGAACGTGGCGGTGTTGAACATCACCACGCCGATATCCTGGAAGCGGCCGTGCTTTAGGGCTCGGGCCGCATAATTCGGACGATACCCAAGGCGTTCCATTGCAGCTTCGACACGCTGGCGTGTTTCGGGTTTCACCGCATCGCTGCCATTCGCCACGCGGGACACTGTCTGTGGCGAAACGCCGGCGGCTTTCGCTATGTCTTGCATGGACACCTGTGTTGGCCTCGACATTTCACCCTCGCTTGACTCATTAATGTCGGTGTTTCGTTTGCAACGCTTATCTTAGGGCCGCTTACGGTAACGATAACATCGTTGTCTTCGTGACCATTGTAGCAGAGTGACTGAGAAACCCTTAATTCAACACGGTACTCAACACGATTGGACAATGTTACAAATGGTGTTATGATGATAACGCAAACATTTTGGTCAACCTTCGAAGGAGAGGGGTTGGGAATGGCTTCAGCCGATATCGCAGCTGCGCCCGTGCATTCGGGCAAGGCTCGTGTGAATAAGCACAAGGCCGATTGGCGTGGATGGAAATTCATGTGGCCTTTTGCGGTGGTGTTCGTGTTCGTGTTCATCGTGCCGATTGTGTACGCCGTTTATATTTCGTTCTTCAAGAAGCAGATGATCGGCGGCACCAAGTTCGTCGGCTTCGAGAACTACGCGCGCCTGTTGGGTGATGGCCAGTTCTGGAGCAGTGTTGGTCGTGTGGCCCTGTTCACGTGCGTGCAGGTGCCGATCATGCTGTGCCTGTCGGCTTTGATGGCCCTGGCGTTGGATTCGATGAAGCTGCATGGCACGAGGTTCTTCCGTATCTCGACGTTCCTGCCTACGCGGTGCCGGCGGTGGTGTCGACGTTGATCTGGGGTTTCGTGTATGGCGCGAAGTACGGCCTGGTGGGTTCGTTGAACGATTTCCTGGGCACGGACATCGACGTGCTCGCCCCCAGCGTGTTGTTGGCCAGTATCGGGAACATCGTGACGTGGGAGTTCACGGGCTACAACATGCTCATCTTCTACAGCTCGCTGTCGACCATCCCGCATTCCCTGTATGAGGCGGCGAGCATCGACGGCGCGTCGGAGTGGCAGATCGTGAAGAGCATCAAGCTTCCCGAATTGCGCGGCAGCCTGGCGATCACGGTGATCTTCAGCATCATCGGCTCGTTCCAGTTGTTCAACGAGCCGAGCATTTTGCAGAACATGGTTCCTGGTAATGCGATCACGACGTATTACACGCCGAACATGTACGCGTACAACCTGAGCTTCAGCGGCAACCAGTCGAATTATGCGGCCGCGTTGGCGATCGTGATGGCCGTGATCACCATGGCCATCGCCTACATCGTCCAGCTCAACAGCCTCAAGGAGCAGATGAAGTGACGACGACTACTGCTGTTCGTGTTGAGGAATCGATGATGATCGTGAAGGAGCGTATGTGATGAGTGCAGCAACGACTTCGGCCGCCGGTCGCCTGACCGACGGCGAGCTCAAGGCCCGGGAGAAGGCCGCCAGGAAGGCGGAGAAGGCCCGCCAGAAGAGGATCGCCGCCGACGAGGCCGCCGAACGCAGGCGCAGCGCGAAGGCGGGGTTCGCGAACGTGAACAACCCGAGGCGTTCCACGTTGTTGACCGTCCTGTGCGCGGTCTTCGCCGTGTACTGCCTGTTCCCGTTCGTGTACCTGCTGATCAACGCGACGAAGACGCAGGCCGACTTCACGAGCACGTTCGGCCTGGGGTTCGGCAAGACGTTCGCCCTGTTCGACAACATCGCGACGGTGTTCTCCTATCAGGACGGTATCTTCGCGCGCTGGCTGTTCAACACGATCCTGTACGTGGTGGTCGGCGCCGGCGGCGCGACCCTCCTGGCGATCATGGGCGGCTACGCTCTGGCCAAGTTCCGCTTCCCGGGCCGCAACGCGGTGTTCGTGGTCATCATCGGCGCGATCAGCGTGCCGGGCATCGCTTTGGCGGTTCCCCAGTTCCTCCTGTTCGCCAAATTGGGCCTGACGAACACCCCGTGGGCATGATCATCCCGTCGCTGATCAGCCCGTTCGGTTTGTACCTGATGTGGATCTTCAGCGAGCAGGCGGTTCCGACGGAATTGCTTGAAGCCGCACGAGTTGATGGAGCTTCGGAGTTCCGCACGTTCTTCCAGGTGTCCCTGCCGCTGTTGGCTCCGGGCATCGTTACGACGGCCCTGTTCACGATCGTGGCGACGTGGAACAACTACTTCCTGCCGTTGATCATGCTCAAGGATTCGAACTGGTATCCGCTCACGATCGGTTTGAACCAGTGGAAGGACCAGGCAAGCACCGCTGGCGGCCAGGCGATCCAGAACCTGGTGATCACGGGCTCGTTGATCACGATCATCCCGCTGGTCATCGCGTTCCTATGCCTGCAGAAGTACTGGCAGTCCGGCCTCTCCGCGGGCGCGGTCAAGGAATAATCAATTTCTACACCACAGCCATGGAACGAAAAGTATGGCCCGTGCTACAAGTACGGGCCATACGCATATACATGATCTGGCGGACCTTCCTCACAAATCACGATAGTTGTTCCCCATTGTGAGACGCACTTCGGCTGCAAAGCTGAAGTAATTCAGATCCATATGGCCGAAGGTACGGTCTGGTTGTGCCCGAAGTCTTGCGCAAAAGCGGTCTGGCCCGTTGCCGGGTCGGTTTCAGTCGGTTGTCTGCATGGTGTCACCGAGTCGGGACATGTTCAGGTAGCGGCGGCTCGACCAATCGTTGGCGGTGACGTAGCGGATCCTGGCGCAGACGAGCATGAGCGCGCTCCTGCCGTCGGGGAAGCTGCCGACGACCCTGGTGCGCCGGCGGATCTCCCTGTTGAGGCGTTCGATCATGTTGTTCGTGCGGATCCGCCGACGGTGCTCGACGGGGTAGTCGTCGAGCAGGTAGGTGGTCGACTCGCCTATGCCCTCCCTGAGGCAGGATGCGGCGGCCTTCAATCCGCGGGATTCCATCTGCGCGGCCACATCCTCCGCCTTCCTCAACGCGGCGTCGCGGGATTCCATGGCGAACACGGCCTTGAGCGCGCCGGCCGCCCATGCCGCGTGTTTGCGGCTGACCCTGGAGAGCACGTTGCGCATGAAGTGGACCGTGCACCGCTGGTATCTCGCGTCCGGCAGCATCGAGTTCACCGTGGCCACCAGCCCGGCGCACCGGTCGCCCACCACGAGCCGCACGCCCCTGAGACCGCGTTCGATCAGGCTCCTGACGAACTGCTCCCAGCTGGCCCTGTCCTCCTTCATGCCCTCCGCGACCCCGACGACCTCCCGATGGCCCGTGTCGTCCACGCCGATCGCGACCAGCACGCTCACGTTCTCGACCGACCCGCCCCACGTGCGCTTGTGCCACACGCCGTCCACGAACAGGTACGGGTACGAACGCTCCAACGGCCTGTTGCGCCATTCGTCGATCTGCGCGTACACCCCCTTGAGCTTGTCCGAGAGCGTCTGCGAGGGCATCCGCTCGCCCCACAGCAGGCGGCTGATGTCGTCGACCTGACGGGTCGAAACGCCGGCCAGGTACATGTCGATCAGCGCCTCCTCGACGCTCTGCTCACGACGCCTGTATCGTTCGATCACCGCCGATCGAACAGCGCGCCCTTGAGCTTCGGGACCTTGAGGGTCACGGTCCCGGCCTTCACGGTCAGGTCACGCTCGTAATGACCCACTCTGTAGGCCTTCCTGTCCCCGGTGCGCTCGTAGCGGGCGGCGCCCGTGATCTCGTCCGCCTCCGCGTTCAGCAATTGCTCGACCTTCTCCGACACCAACCGGTCGAGTCTCGTCTCGAGCATGTTCTCATCGACCTGTAGAATCTGATCCTGCATGGTTCCGTCGCCTCTTTCCATAGCGGTTTTGTTTGGCGACTGAAATCGTACCCAGACGACGGGCCATGCCTCTTCATTCAGGCTTCAACCAAAGTGCGCAACAAACCGGGCGTTATCGACGGAGAATCACGATGTGTGATTTGTCATCCTCCAGCCTGAGGGGTTTTCTATTGCGACAGGGGCTACAACGCAGGCATACGCCCCTGCCAGGAATCACGCAGAGGCTATAACGTCTTGCGCGTACAACGCACTGCACAGCAATAATGCCGGCGACAACACGAATGTTCTTATCGTGTTACACCCATTTGGAATCGGCATCGCTTGGCTCGGCACCAGCAGCTGCAGGATGCGATCCATATCCTCTGGTGACGAGAAGACGATTTCGATGCGACCATGCTTGGTGCTGCCCTTAATCGACACCTTGGTGTCGAAATGATTTTCCAAACTCTGCTGGATGGCGGAACCAACCCAAGGATTGGTCTTGGACGTCTTGGGCTTCTTCGGCTGCTCCCCCGACGCAATCTTCATGGCGACGATTTCTTCGGTGCTGCGTACAGAAAGACCTTCCGCAATAATACGAGAAGCCAGCTTGTCCATTTCCTCCGGATCGCTCAGGCCCAATAGCGCACGCGCATGACCGGACGATAGCACACCGGCAGCCACTCTCTTTTGCACAGAGGCCGGCAGGTTCAGCAGTCGCAAGGTATTGGCGATTTGCGGGCGAGACTTGGACACCGACTTGGACAGTTGTACTTGTGTCAACCCGAACTCTTCAATCATCTGCTGGTAGGCAGCCGCCTCTTCCAGCGGATTCAAGGCCACACGGTGCAGGTTTTCTAGCAATGCATCGCGGAGCATATCATCATCCGCAGTGGTTTTGACGATGGCGGGAATCGTCTCCAACCCAGCCAACTGGGATGCACGCCAACGACGTTCACCCATAATGAGCTCATACGGGCTGTCCAAATGACCGGCAAACGGATTTGTGCTGGATTCCGTCTCGTCGTGCTTGGCGGCTTTGGCCGCAGCAATCTGGCTTGCCGGACGCTTGCGCACGACTATCGGTTGCAGCACACCAACTTCCTTAATGGAAGCAGACAGCTCATTCAACTCATCCTCGTCGAAGATGGTACGAGGCTGATGTGCATTGGGCCCGATATCAGACAGTTTGAGTTCAGCCAGATAACCACCGGCTACCGGCTTGAGCTCGTCCTTCTTATCTGTGTCAGCGGTCTTTGCCGCCGATGCATCTGAGATGTTCACGTGAAACATCTTTGACGGTGACGGATGTACGATGTGCCGCCTGAGACGCAGACGGCTTGCCGCCCTGCTGAGGTGCGGCGACCTTACCGGTTTGAGGTTTCTCCGTACCGAAAAACAGGTCGCTAGGATGAGTAATGGTGTCCAATGCGGGCATGGATGCGCGTTTACCGGCGGCTTTCTTGGCTGCTTTGCTGGACGATACCATCTGAGGCGCGGCAGGCTTTGATTCCTGCTGGGCAGTAGCCTTCTTGGCGGGGGTTATGTCAGCAGTGGCCGCCGGAGTAGACGAATCCTCCTCAATCATTGCGGGCTGCTCCGCCACTGGCTCCTCCCCTGGCAATGTGGGGAACAAAGCGCCAAGGCCCTTACCGAGTCGTGATTTTGATGCCATTACTTGTTCCTCCTCGCATCAATGGTGTCAAGGACTTGTTGCGAACGCTGTGCGATTTCCAAAGCTGCTTCACCATACGATATGGCACCTATGCCACGAGGATCATAGGCAATCACCGATTGGGAGAAACTCGGCGCTTCGGAGATCTTGACTGAACGCGGGATGGTGGTATTCAGCACAATGCTGGGATAGTGTCCCTTGACCTCGTTATATACTTCACGGCTCAATAGCGTTCGGCGATCGAACATTGTGACGAGCATGGTGGACACCAGCAGTACTGGATTGAAATGCTCCTGCACCAAACCAATCGTGTTGATCAGCTGGCCAAGACCCTCCAATGCGTAATACTCAGCCTGGATAGGAATCAGCATCTCGGTCACTGCACACATGGCGTTGATGACCAAGAGGCCCAAGCTGGGCGGGCAATCAATGAACACGTAATCATAGTGTTTATCTGATTGACGCAGGTAGAGGTCCAAGGCCTCCTTCAACAATGTGTTTCGGTTGGGCAGATCAGCCACTTCCAACTCGGCACCGCTGAGATCGATTGATGCAGGCACAACATCAAGTGTGGGAAAATCAGGACAGACCGTGATAACATCACCCAGATCGGAACGCCCCTCGATAACGTCATAGACCGAGGGCTCTCCCGATGCATGAGATACACCCAACGCCGTAGAGGCATTGCCCTGCGGGTCCATATCGATGACCAACACCTGCGCGCCCTTGTTCGCCAGCGCCGCAGCGGTGTTTACCGTGGATGTGGTTTTACCCACTCCCCCCTTCTGGTTGGCCACGGCAATACGACGGGTACGTTGAGGTTTGGGGAAATCGGTTTTCTTGAGTACATCGTAGCGTGAGCTTTCATCAGCCATCTGGCTGCCAAGCACTGAACCGTGACCATCGAATATTCGCTGAAGCGTTTCGGAAGCCGATTCTATAGGTTCCGACTGATGATCCTTGGTGGACATCGCTCCTCCTTGCACAGACGTAAGTTCCAGTGTTCTCATTCGTATGGACATGATGCTCGTTATCCACAATTGCGATATGCAATGTGGATAAGTGTGGATAAGTGTGAATGACGTTGAGTGTTAGATTATGTATTCGCAGACGAAAAACATTGAAAAATCAGTGTTTTCATCATTCTGCACATCGTCCCGTAAAAATGTGGATAACTTTTACGCACATATGGAAATGTGGATAACTCAATCAGTACTCCACTCATCGCTTATCCACAATCACCACGTGGGTAGGCTCAAGATCCGGTCCGACAGCCGCCTCAACGACGCGTGGACGACGACCACCGAATTTTGCAATCTCCTTGCCAGCCTTGTCGATTTCAGCCTGAGCAGACCGTCCCTTCAGTGCGATCAACTGTCCTGACGGTTTCAGCAACGGCAACGTCCAGCCAGAGAGTTTGGTCATAGGAGCAACCGCACGACACGTGACAACAGCGAACGGATGAATTTCCCGCTTCCGTACCTGCTGGATGACGGCATCGGAGCGTCCACGAATAATCTCAACGTTCTGCAGTTGCATCAGGCCAACACATTCATGCAACCATTCGATTCGCCGCTCCATCGGTTCAATCAGCGTGAAGTCATGATCCGGCAAACACGCGGCAGCCACCAATCCAGGAAAACCACCACCACTGCCGACGTCGGCAACTGTTTTGAAGCGAATACCATTCGTCGCATTCCGAACGTACGGCACAATCGCAGCGGAATTCAGAATATGCCGTTCCCAAATGATATCGACGTCACGGGGGCCGATCAATCCACGAGGTTCACCCTCTTCGGCAATCTTGGCATGGAAACGCTCCAACTTCGGCAACGCATCACCCAAGACCTCAGCAAGTACAGGTGACCCCTGCAGCTGATTCGTCATAGCCATCTCCCTCACCATGTTTCACGTGAAACAATCAACATGGAGAATGGCGCCGCTCATTACGACGCCATTCTCCATGCGGTCACTTTAGTTTGTTCAAAGACGACATCCGTCGAACGTCCCTGTCATCTCAAAAAAACTCGCCGAGCAATTACTCCTGATCAAGCTCGTCGTCTTCGGCGGTATCCTCGACTCTATTCTTGAGATACACCGTCACGTAACGATGAGGCTCCTCACCGTGCGAGCGAGACTTCAGCCCCTCTTCCCGAACCACATCGTGAACGACTTTACGTTCGAAGGAATTCATCGGCTTCAAGTCATACGGCTCGCCGGAATCCTTCACTGCGTCAATGGCATCCAAGGCGATATCACGGAGGTGCTGACGCTTGCGCTTCAGGAAACCGTCGACATCCACAATCAGATGAGAACGCTCGCCGGTCTTCTGCTGTACAGCCAGACGAGTCAATTGCTGCAGAGCATCAACGACTTCACCATTACGGCCAATAAGATGTTTGATGTCAGTATCGTCATCAGCAACGATTTGCACGGTGGGGCGGTCATTACGCACGCCCATCTCAATGTCGCCCTCATAGTCGGCGATATCCAGTAGGCCTTCAAGGTAATCCGCGGCGATGTCAGCCTCTTCGTTGAGCTGGTCGATCGACTTCACGTCATCCTGTGCCATACGCTACTCCTTCATGTCGTGTTTGAATTCCAAGTCTAAGCCCTGCTCCCCCGAACAGAGAAAGTAATGTCGGTGCGTGTTGAATGTTTCACGTGAAACATCGAACTCGCACCGACATAGTCGTCACTTCTTTTTGCGCTTACGCACGGGCTGTTGACGCTGATAGCCCTGAGTGGCCTTACGCTCGGCCTCTTCCTTGGCCTTGGCCAATGCTTCTTCTTCCAGAGAGGGCAGGCCGGCCTTTGCGCGGCGAGCATTCTCATTACGATGATCGCGCTTCTCCTTGTCCGCCGCAGCCGGAGAGCCAGGGGTCGGGAATGCGTACACCTGCCACAATGTGCGGCAGAGGTTGCACACGTTGTTGGTCAGCCAGTAGACCAGCACGGCGAACGGCATGGCGACACCGGAGAAGATGTACATCACCGGGAAGAGCCACAGCATAGCCTTCTGCATGGTCTCGGTCTGCTTGTTCATCGAAGCAGCTGCCATGTTGCGCTTCATGCTGAAGTACTGCATAAACCACAGGCAGAAACACATCAGGAACACGAAGATACCGATGACCGCCTTGCCACTAGCGGCAGCACTGGTGAAGTTATCGGTCACGCTGACAATGCCGAACACATCGGTTTGGGTGAATTGCTTGGCGGTTGCTACGTCGAACGCGCCCAACGCATCGCGTTTACCGTTGGCAATGTATGGAATGGCCGACAGCGTATAGAACATGGACATGAACACCGGGCCCTGAATGAGCATAGGCAAGCAGGAGCCAGCCGGATTGACGTCATTGTCTTGATACAGTTTCATGGTTTCACGGCTCATGGCTCCCTGGAAGCCTGATCCGTCTTGCCTTTGTACTTGTTCTGAATACGCTGCATCTTCGGCGCCAATGCCTGCATCTTGCGCATCGACTTCATCTGCTTGTAGAACAGCGGGAAGATACAAGCCTGCACCACCAGCACCAGGATGATAATGGCAAGCACCCATGAGACACCAATCGGGCTCACGCCCAGCATCACGAAGAAGTCATGCACGATCTTCATGATCCAGGTCTGCAACCACTCAACGGGAGTCAGGATTTTATATAGAAATCCCCAAAACCCGCTATCAAGCAGAAATTCATTTGAGTTCATCGTTGGGCCTCTCTTTGGGTTGTGGCCAATGGTGTCAGTCGAGGCTCTTCATGAGCCTTCGACCACGAAAACCTGTAAAAAACGGAATACCGTTGTGGAACATCGTCGATTCCCCCACGACTCCACGGCCGGCAACGCAGTAATCTCAGCACGGCGAGCACTCCCCCTTTGAACGCGCCATACCGTTCCAATGCCTCAATGGCATAATTCGAGCACGTTGGATAATACTTGCAACAAGGCGGTGTGTTTGCCGAGATGTGCTGTTGATACCAGCGCACCCCACCAATCATCACCGCCTTGAAAGAAGCTGTCATGCCTCAGCACCTTATGCGCCACCGTGGCAAAAGCCTTCGCGATCTGCTGATCTAGCGAAGCGAACGATGCGGTCGCTGCACTGGGCTTGGCGCGCAAAACGATATCGCAATGCGCGGGCAGCAGATCCTCATGGGCTCTGGCCAATACACGAAACCTACGCTTCACCGTATTACGGGTGACCGCATGTCCTACCGATTTGGAGACAGCTAATCCCAAACGGCGATGCACCGTCCGGTCGTCATCATCATGATGGTCGTCGGGCACCAAATAGTGCACGACGATATCCTTGCCACCTGCTTTGCGCCGGCGTTTCAGCACGGTGACGAAATCACGATGGCTTTGAAGCTCTCCACCTCGACTATGCCTGTGGCACTGATCGGAATGATCAGGCGGAGAGGGTCTTGCGGCCCTTGGCACGGCGACGGTTGATCACCGCACGGCCAGAACGGGTGCGCATGCGCAGGCGGAAGCCGTGCTTCATGTGACGACGACGGTTGTTCGGCTGGAACGTCCTCTTCATAATCCATTGCTCCTAGGTCTATTCGGCAACGCTTCGCGCTGCCCTCACGTGAGTCAAGCTATACCAAAGTACTCTCACCCCTACCCTCAAGTCAAAACGGACGGAGTATTTTCACATTTCGACACGTTGCGAGACACGCCCCAAATCTCTTATAATCGGCGGAATACCAACCATTCACGGCCAAAAGTTATCCACAAATTACATGTTTGTTATTCACAATCCAGTTATTTCAACACGCGACACGGTGGATAACTTGTCTAAACCAGAGTAAATATTATCTGTTGTACGTATTTCGCCACAGCGACAGAAGGGGCCACCATGGTTAACGCTTCCGGCGACCCCGTAATCGAGGCCGCCCACATCTGGTCAGACACGCTGACGGTGCTCAAACACAGCGCTTCGCTCAGCCCACGAGAAAAAGGCTGGTTGGAAGGCGTTGTTCCTGAAGGCGTCTTCGGTTCGACCATCGTGCTGTGTGTGGACAACAACGACACGCTTCAAGCCATTCAGGGTGATTTGAACGATTCCCTGCTTCAGGCATTGCGTACGGTAACCGGCGAAAATATGTTTCCCGCGTTCAAGGTCGTGCCGAAAACCGAGCCCGAACCGCTTTCGGAGGCAAAGCCGGCGCAGCCATATCCTTCGGAAATTTCTCCGACTGTCGCCGAATTCGGTAAAGAATCCTATGGTGCAAAGCCGGCAGCCGCACCGCGGGAACCGATGCCCGCCACCGAGCCGCAGTTCCCGGTCGGTCAGCAGAAGATGAATCGCGATCCCGAGACTCATCTCAATAAGAACTTCACGTTTGATTCCTTCGTGCCCGGCGATTCCAACCGTTTTGCCCGTACGGTCGCACTGGCCGTGGCCGAAGGTTCCGGGCAGGATTTCAACCCGTTGTGTATCTATGGCGGATCGGGCCTGGGCAAAACCCACTTGCTGAACGCCATCGGCAACTATGCACTGGTCAAGGATCCCGGGCTGAAGGTTCGATACGTCACGTCTGAGGAATTCACGAACGAATTCATTGACGCGCTGCAAAACCCGAACCAAAGCCAGGGGCAGATTGCTGAATTCAACCGTCGATACCGACAGGTTGATGTGTTGCTTATTGACGATATCCAGTTCCTCGGCGGCAAGGAAGCCACCTTGGATCAGTTCTTCCATACGTTCAATGCACTGCATCAGGCAAATAAGCGTATTGTCATTGCTTCCGATGTAGCGCCCAAGAATTTGAAGGGTTTCGAGGCTCGACTCATCTCGCGCTTCGAATCCGGCCTGACCGTAGACGTCAAGCCGCCGGATCTGGAGACCCGAATCGCCATTCTTCGCATGATCGCCTCGATGAACGGCTCGAAAATCCCCAGCGATGTGTTGGACCTCATCGCCGAACGCTTCACCGAGAACATTCGTGAACTCGAAGGCGCGCTAACCCGTGTTACGGCCGTGGCCTCGCTGAGTAATCAGCCGGTGACCCGCGCCTTGGCCGAGCAGACGTTGCAGGACTTCTTCACCACCGATGTGGAAATCAAGCCCACGGACATCATCAGTCAGGTGGCGAAGTACTTCCACCTGACGTTTGAGGATCTTGTCGGTAAATCACGAACCAAAAACGTGGCTGTTCCTCGTCAGATCGCCATGTATCTGGCTCGCGAAATGACCAGTATGAGCCTGATGGATATTGGCCAGGTCTTTGGCGGACGCGATCACACCACAGTAATGCATGCCTGCACTCGAATCAGTGACCGAATGCAGCAAAAACAGGAGATCTATAACTACGTTATGGAGCTCACGGTTCGCCTCAAGCAAAGCAACACCAACTGACACAACGCTTCTGAGAGACGAAAAACGGCACTTTTTGGACTGACTTTCCGAAAAGTGCGTTTTTGGTTGCTCAGGCGGATTCTGGTGGATACGTCGAAGCAACGGATTCGAGACATTAGATTCCTCATGGCTCCCCTTTGTGAGGGGATCTGTCGGCGCAGACGACTGAGGGGAGTTTCGAAGGGGAACACGCAAAAAAACCATGAAACGAGAGAATCGATTCTGAGGACCGATTTTGCGGGTTTGGGCGAGCGAGACGGAAAAAGTGCCGAAAACGGTCTCCAGAATCGATTCTCCTCGACGAAAAACAGTCTTCAACACGCCGTGCGAAAGTGCGAAAACCAAAAAAGTTATCCACATAGTTGTGCACAGATGTGGGTAAACTCGGCGGATAACTCGTGGATTACCCACTGTTTTGTTGTGGAAAACTCGTGCATAACCGCGACCTCGATGTGGAAAACTCAAATTCGACGAACTGGCTGTGGAAAACTCGCCCACTTATCCACAAGCCATGCAGAATTTGTCCACAATTTTCAGGGACTTATGAACCGTTGCAGTTGTAGGCTCAGCCCTACTTATCCACACTATCCACCGGCCTTATTATGGCGATTACTTACTCAGTTACGTGAAAAGCATCATCGCCATAGTAACAGCCGGTCATCCAGCGTACGTAAGTTCGCCACCTAACGGCTAGAATATTTCTCAGCCAATCCGACGAAGGGAACAATCACACATGAAAGTCGAAATCGATACTGCAGCCCTAGCCGACGCCGTAGCCTGGACCTCCCGAGTCATCGACGCACGTCCCTCCAACCCGATTCTCGCTGGTGTCAAGCTGGAAGCCATTGACGGAACGCTGCAATTCTCCGCCTTCAACTACGAGATTTCCGCTCGCCACCACATCGAAGCCGGCGTTGACGAAGCCGGTTCCGTACTGGTTCAGGGCAAGCTGCTGGCCGATATCACCAAATCGCTGCGTTCGGAGAAAACGTACCTGTCACCGACGGCTCCACGCTGACCATCACGTCCGGCAAGTCGAAGTTCACCTTGCAGCTCATGCCCGACACCGAGTACCCGGATCTGCCTGTGGTACCGGCCATGCTCGGCCAAGTCGATGCCCCGACTTTCGTTCAGGCCGTGAACCAGGCGTGCGTTGCCGTCTCCCGCGAAGAAAACCGCCCGGTACTGACCGGCGTTCGCATGCAATTCCAAGGCGACAAGGTCGTCATGACCTCCACCGATCGCTTCCGTTTGGCCCGCGCCACCTTCACTTGGACTCCGCAGAACCCGGACGTCGACACCACCACGCTGGTTCGCGGCTCCCTGCTCAAGGATGTGCCCGTGCTCTTGACGAGCACCAGAACATCCGCCTTGATTTCGATGCCGATAGCCCGACGCTGCTCGGCTTCGAAACGCCGGCCGCGTCTCCACCTCCCAGCTCATCGACGGTGAATTCCCGGCGGTCGACCGCCTGTTCGCCGACGAATATCCGATTCAGGCCGTAGTCAACAAGCAGGATTTGCTCGACGCCATCAGCGTGTGGCTTTGGTCGCCGAACGCAATGCTCCGATTCGCATGACCTTCACCGGTCAGGAAGTGGCGCTGTCCGCCGGATCGGTCGACGAGGCTCAGGCCAACGAAACACTGGACATCGACATGGATGGCGACGACATCACCGTGGCATTCAACCCGTCCTACCTGAAGGAGGGTCTGTCCGCCGTAACCGAACCATTCGTGCGCATCAAAATGACGACCCCGGTCAAGCCGGTCGAGTTCAATGGCCAGCAGGAAGCTGATTCCGACGAGTCCATGGACTACCGATACCTGCTCGTGCCGATGCGCTTTAACAACTGAAATCCCTGAATTTCCAACGATTCGCTAATGCACATCTCCCGTCTCGCACTCGACCACTACCGCTCATGGAGTCAGGTAGTGGTCGATTTCGTACCAGGCGTGAATATCCTGTTCGGCAAGAACGGTCTGGGCAAAACCAATCTGGTGGAAGCCGTCGAAGTGCTGTCCACCGGATCGACCATCGCGCGTCCAGCACGTTGCCGTTGATCGAACGCGGGCAGACCACGGCCACCATCCGCGCGAACGTCGCTGATGATGCCGGTCAAACCACTACGTATGAAGCGTCGATTCATGCGCGTGGTGCCAACCGAGCCCGCATCAACTCGGGGTCGTCGCTGTATCTGCGCGATATCATCGGCAAGATTCCAAGCGTTTCCTTCACTCCCGAAGATCAGCGGTTGGTATCCGGCGATCCGGGAGCACGCCGCGTCATGATGAATCAGGCTGCGGCTCTGCTCGAGCCCGGATACATGCAGACGTTGCAACAGTTCACGCGCATCGCCAAACAGCGTGCCACATTGTTGAAGCAATTGAATGCCAATGCCAACAATGGCCAGCCGATGGATGCGGTTCTGAGCGGTTTGGAAATCTGGACCGGCCAGTTCATCGAAGCCGGTGTGGCGTTGACCCGTATGCGCGCTCATGTGATCGGTCTGCTTGCCGAGCCATTTGCCGCGATTTACGCCGACTTGGCCGGTGCCGGCGAGCAGGTGACGCTCACATATGCGCCTTCATTCGACGAAGTGCTGATGTTCGACGATCCGCATCCGCAGATTAGCGAGCATTTCCAACGCATCTACCCTGGTGAAGTGGCTCGCGGCGTGAACCTTATCGGTCCGCAGCGCGATGACATGAACCTTGACTTGGCCGGTATTCCCGCCCGCGAGTTCGCTTCGAACGGCGAGATGTGGACGATGGCGCTGGCCTTGAAAATGGCATTGTTTGAAATCGTGCGTGACCGGTTGGGATTGCAGCCGATTGTGATTCTCGATGATGTGTTCGCCCAGCTTGACGACAGCCGGCGCACGCAGATTCTTGATTTCGCCAGAAAACAGGATCAGGTGCTGATTACCGTGGCCGCTGAAGGCGATGTACCCGACTATGAATCGGCCCATCGCATCGACGTGGCCACACTGGCCGAACCAGCTTCCGTGATACTGCCAACTCTGGGCAATTTGTCCGATTCGCGGGAAAACGAGAGTTGGGTAAGTATGACGGAAACCCGCGGTGGACAGCGCTCCGTAGAACGGAAAGTGTCATGAACCCGCCGATCGCCCGCCAACTCAACCTGGACGAGACCAAACTGCCGGCCGAAATATTCGAGCGGCTCTCCCGTCGCGGGGCGACCTTGAAGGACTACAGACGCCGCCGTGAAGAGGCCATCGAAAACTTCGGCAAACCGGGGCGCGATCCGGCTGAACTGGGCAGCGTGATGACCACCATCGCCGGCAATGGCGTCTGGGCGGCGAATATGAAACTTGCGCAATTGCGCAACCATTGGGACCAAGTGGTGGGACAGGCCATCGCCAGCCATTCGGCAGTCGCCGATTTCACGGACGGCGTACTGACCATCCGTGCCGAATCCACGGTCTGGGCCACGCAGCTGACCTACCTTATCCCCCAACTTACCGATACCATCCGTCGCAATCTCAAAGGATTGACCATCGCCGAGATTCGCGTGACCGGACCGGCCGCCGGATACACGCGCAAATGGGCTCGGCGGCGGTAGCAAGATACCAAACAAATTCGCAGAAGCCTCGCTATGGCGCTCGTCGGGTTAGACGAGTAAAATCACATGCAGTATGGTCAAATGGCCAGAAGAGCCTTTACGGGCCTCGTAAGCCATATCGCCTCCGTGAATGACCTTCATGACGGAGGTTGACCCTGTAGTCACGGAAGGAAGCCTGTTGGCAGACGAAACCAGCAAAGAGGAGCAGCTGAAGGCGGCTGCGGAACGCATCAACAATGCGGAATTGACCGAAGGCGAACTTGACGAATCCATGGCCCCCGAGCATTATGAGGCCTCCGATCTGAGGGTGCTCGAAGGACTCGAGGCCGTGCGTATCCGCCCCGGTATGTACATCGGTTCCACCGGCCCGCGCGGTTTGCACCACCTGGTCTATGAGATCGTCGATAACTCGGTCGACGAGGCGCTGGCCGGATACGCCAGCCATATCGAGGTCACCATTCTGTCGGACAACGGCATCCGCGTGGTGGACGATGGTCGAGGCATCCCGGTCGATGAGGTGCCTGGCGAGGGCGTCTCCGGTGTGGAGACCGTGATGACCAAGCTGCACGCCGGCGGCAAGTTCGGCGGCGGCGGTTATGCAGTGTCCGGCGGTCTGCACGGCGTGGGTATCTCCGTGGTCAACGCACTCTCCACCCGCGTGGACATCGAAGTGCGCCGTCAGGGCTTCCACTGGACCCAGACGTACATCGACCAGCACCCCACCGCGCCCTTGAAGCAGGACGAGCCGATGACCGAAGGCGAGTCCACCGGTACGTCCGTGACTTTCTGGGCCGACCCGAAGATCTTCGAGACCACCATCTACGACTTCGAGACGCTGCGTTCCCGTTTCCAGCAGATGGCCTTCCTGAACAAGGGCCTCAAGATCAGCCTGACCGACGAGCGTGAGAATGACCAGGCCGGCGACGAGGTGGCCGGCGACGCCGCGGACGAGCCCGGCGCAAAGCACCAGACCGTCACCTACCAGTACCTCAACGGCATCAAGGACTACGTCGACTATCTGGTCAAGGTGCGCAAGGCCACGCCGGTGGAAGAGGACGTCATCAGCTTCGAGGCCGAAGACCTGAAGCTCGGCATCTCCGCCGAACTCGCCATGCAGTGGACCACTGCCTACTCCGAGGCCGTGCACACCTTCGCGAACACGATCTCCACCACCGAGGGCGGTACCCATGAGGAGGGCTTCCGCGCCGCGCTGACCTCGCTGGTCAACCGTTACGCGCGAGACAAGGGCATCCTCAAGGACAAGGACGAGAACCTCTCCGGCGACGACGTGCGTGAAGGCCTGACCGCCGTGATCTCCGTCAAGCTCACCAACCCGCAGTTCGAAGGCCAGACCAAGACCAAGCTCGGCAACTCCGAAGCCAAGACCTTCGTGCAGCGCGTGATGACCGACAAGCTCGGCGACTGGTTCGATGCCCACCCGGCCGAGGCCAAGAACATCATCCAGAAGGCCATCGAGGCATCCCGCGCCCGTCTGGCCGCCAAGAAGGCCCGCGAGAACACCCGCCGCAAGTCCATCTTCGAGTCCGCCGGCATGCCCGACAAGCTCAAGGACTGTCAGTCGAACAACCCGGAAGAGTGCGAGCTGTTCATCGTGGAGGGTGATTCCGCAGGCGGCTCCGCCATCCAGGGCCGCAACCCGATCACGCAGGCCATCCTGCCGCTGCGAGGCAAGATCCTCAACACCGAGCGCGCCAGCCTGGACCGCATGATGAAGTCCGACACCATCGAATCGCTGATCACCGCGGTCGGCGGCGGCTACGGCGAGGACTTCGACATCTCCAAGGTCCGCTACCACAAGGTCATCATCATGCCGATGCCGATGTGGATGGTGCGCATATCGCCACCCTGAACCTGACGCTGTTCTTCCGCTACATGCGCCCGATGATCACCGCCGGCTACGTGTACGTGGCCATGCCGCCGCTGTACCGCCTCAAGTGGACCAAGGGCCCGCACGACTTCGTGTACACCGACGCCGAGCGCGACCGCGTGCTCGCCGAAGGCAAGGCCAACGGACGCCAGCTGCCCAAGGGCGAAGGCATCCAGCGCTACAAGGGTCTGGGCGAGATGAGCTACCAGGAGCTATGGGAGACCACCATGGACCCGAGCACCGCATTCTGAAGCAGGTGCACATCGAGGACGCCGCCGCGGCCGACGAGACCTTCTCGATGCTGATGGGCGATGAGGTCGAACCCCGCCGCCTCTTCATCCAGCGCAACGCCAAGAACGTGCGTTGGATCGATGCGTAACGGAATCCTCCAACCTCCCTCGTCAGAGGGAGGTACACAACGGACTTAGACAACTAAAGGAACAACAGTGGCAGATGAAAACAACACCGGCGACGAGCAGTTCACGCCGGACGGCTCAATGGAGCCGTTGAGCCCGCAGGAGGCGGACACTACCGACTACGGCCTGATGGACACCGGCGAACGCATCCAGCGCAAGGACCTGCAGCAGGAGATGCGCGAGTCCTATCTGGCGTATGCCCTCTCCGTGATCGTCGAGCGCGCCCTGCCGGACGTGCGCGACGGTATGAAGCCCGTGCATCGCCGCGTGATCTACGCGATGTACGACGGCGGCTACCGCCCCGATCGCGGCTACAACAAGTGCTCCCGCGTGGTCGGCGACGTGATGGGTAAGTACCACCCGCACGGCGACTCCGCCATCTACGACACTTTGGTGCGTATGGCCCAGTCCTGGTCGATGCGCAACATGCTCGTCGACGGCCAGGGCAACTTCGGCTCCCCCGGCGACGACCCGGCCGCCGCCATGCGTTACACCGAATGCCGTATGGCCCCGCTGGCCATGGAAATGGTGCGCGACATCGACAAGGACACCGTCGACTTCGTGCCCAACTACGACGGCAAGACCCAGGAGCCGACCGTGCTGCCGGCCCGCTTCCCGAACCTGCTCGTCAACGGCTCCGCCGGCATCGCCGTCGGCATGGCCACCAACATCCCGCCGCACAACATGCGCGAGGTGGCGGACGGCGTCCACTGGGCGCTCGACCACCCGGACGCCAGCCGCGAGGAACTGCTGGAAAACCTGATCCGCATCATCAAGGGACCGGACTTCCCCACCGGCGCCACCATCCTCGGCCACAAGGGCATCGAACAGGCCTACCGCACCGGCCGTGCCTGATCACCATGCGTGCCGTGGTCAACACTGAGGAGATCAACGGCCGTATGTGCTGGTGGTCACCGAACTGCCCTACCCAGGTCAACCCG
>ENA-OQEX01000285-OQEX01000285.1-human-gut-metagenome-genome-assembly--contig:-NODE-285-length-29130-cov-4.455505_pt1 | contig 29130 bp, 38 predicted proteins | sample MGYA00242802_ERZ504649 | MGnify/ENA primary metagenome ERZ504649 (study PRJEB26092, sample SAMD00036194) | human gut metagenome | host: Homo sapiens | study: EMG produced TPA metagenomics assembly of...
TTCTCCGCTGCGGCTCGGGCGGACGGGCGGGATGGACTCCACATAGATGATCGCAGTCTCCCCCAGCGTCTGGCGCAGCACGTCCAGCATCTGGCCGTAGTAAGCGAGGAAGCGGTCTGCCGCGCCCACGGTGGTCAGGGTGTTGGTACCCAGCAGGATATACAGTTTTTGGGCTGAGCAGCGGCCAGCACGTCCAGCGCGACTTCCTCGCCCCGCACACTGCTCTTGACGCGCTGCGGTTGACGATGGCGTCCGGACCGACACCGGTGTAGCCGCAGATGAGCGCACCGCCGAGGTTGATCTTATAGTCGGAGAAGCCCACCGTCAGGCTGTCGCCGAGGAAGGCGGCATCGGAGAAGTAGCTCAAATCGACCTGGCCGCTGGCAGGCTGGCGGATGACGCTGCTGTCGTAGGCTTTGACGCTGTAGGCTCCCGCCGTCTGACGGCCGGGCCGAACTGCTCGAGGGTCACGGCGGTCGTGCCGTCTGCCGCCGCGTTCTCCCCGCCGCTGACGGCGCTGTCGGTGGTGCTGTCCGCCGCGCCCTGCATGGGCAGCGGAGCCAGAATGTTCTGCGCCGTGCCGTTGGCCGTCACGGTGGGCAGCTCTTCGGGCTGTGCCTGTCCATGCTCGAGGATGGCCGTGATGGCGAAGCTCACCAGCAGGATGCCGGCCACGGCCCCCGCAAACCGGATGACGCCGCCGGGACCGCCTCTGCGGCGCCGGCCCGTGCTATGATAATCGTGTGAAATGCCCATAAAGGTGTTCCCGCTTTCGTTTGGTTCTGCTCTTAGTCTGCCCGGGCGTCGGCGGGTTATCCCCGCTTTCCGGCCCGGCAGAGCTGTGCAGTACCTATTTTATCATAATTTTTTGCCTCTGCAACCAATTAGGACTTGCATACAACAGGCAAAACGGTTACAATAGAAGAAGAGCAGGTTTTTGCACACATTTCTCGAAGTGCTTGCACGACCTGCCAGAATTTTTGTGCGAGTTGCAGTCATCGATTGTTGGCTGTTCCCCCGTCCGTACACTGTGCAGGGTGTACGGGCCGCGAAACGGGGACGGCGCGGAGCGGTGCTGCGGCGCACAGGAAGTCCAATTTATCGGTAAATGGTACAAGGAGGTTCTCATGGCCAAGAATGTCATCATCGGCCAGAGCGGCGGTCCTACCGCCGTCATCAATTCCAGCCTCGCAGGCGTCTATAAAGCCGCCTGCAGTCTGGGCGCAGACAAGGTCTACGGCATGAAGTACGGCATCGAGGGACTGCTGAAAGAGGAACTCGTGGAGCTGAACGTCCTGCTGGACGACCGGCTCAGCATCGAGCTGCTCAAGCGCACGCCGTCCAGCTATCTGGGCAGCTGCCGCTACAAGCTCCCCGAGCCGGAGGCGGACTCCACGCCCTACGTCAAGCTGTTCACCCTGTTTGACAAGTACGACATCTGCGCGGTGTTCTACATCGGCGGCAACGACTCGATGGACACCATCGCCAAGCTCAGCCGCTACGGCGCACAGGTAGGCAGTGCGGTGCGTTTTATCGGTGTACCCAAGACCATCGATAATGACCTCTGCCTCACCGACCACACCCCCGGCTACGGCTCTGCGGCCAAGTACATCGCCACCATCCTCAAGGAAGTCATCCGTGACTCCTCCGTCTACAACATCCGCAGCGTGACTGTGGCCGAGATCATGGGCCGTCACGCCGGATGGCTGGCCGGTGCGGCCTGCCTCGCAGGCGGCGACGACAGCGACGGCCCCGACCTCATCCTTCTGCCGGAAGTCCCCTTTGAACAGGATAAGTTCCTCGCCAGAGTGGATGAGCTGCAGCGGGTGAAGTCCAACGTCATCATCGCGGCCAGCGAGGGCGTCAAGACCGCCGACGGCACCTATCTGTGCGACCTCGTGTCCACGGCAGGCCAGCTGGACGCTTTCGGCCACAAAGCCATCCTCAGCGGCACCAGCCGCTATCTGTCCGATCTCATCCACGACAAGCTGAACTGCAAGAGCCGCGCCATCGAGTTCTCGACGCTGCAGCGCTGCGCCAGCCATCTGCCAGCCGCACCGACGTGACCGAGGCCTACGCCGTGGGCGGCGCAGCGGCAGCCGCAGCCTTTGCCGGTGAGACGGGCAAAATGATCGCGCTCAAGCGCGTTTCCGAGTATCCTTACCAGTGCATCACCGAAGCGGTGGACGTCCAGCAGGTGGCAAACCTCGAAAAGAAGGTGCCGCTGGACTGGATCACCCCCGACGGGATGCAGGTGACGGCGGCGTTCGAGGAATACGCCCGCCCGCTCATCCTCGACGAGGTCACCCCTGTCTACGTCAACGGTACTCCCCGCCACATCTGCCTGTAAGGAAACTCGCTTCTCCCCTTCCCCGCGTCTGTTTTCGTGCTCCTGCACGATTAAAGAAGTTGTTTTCGTAAGCAGGGTACGCCGAATGGCGAGGATTTTTGTCGGCAGACAAGGCGATTTTCCGCAGCAATCCTGACGGATTGCAAGGGAAAGCAACGCAGTATGCAGGCAAAAAGACCGCTCAGACGGTGTGCAATGCTTAGAAAACGGCTTCGTTATAAAGCCGAAACAGAAAAACAAAAAAGGAGAAATCATCATGGGTAAAAATGCAATCGTTGGCCAGTCCGGCGGCCCCACCTCTGTCATCAACGCAAGTCTGGCTGGTGTGTTCGAGAGCTGCAAGAGCCGCGGCGCGGACATCGTCTACGGCATGTGCAACGGCGTCGCCGGTCTGCTGGAGGAGCGGGTCGTGGACCTGTCCACCCTGCTGACCGATGACCTCGACATCGAGCTGCTCAAGCGCACCCCCTCCAGCTTCCTCGGCAGCTGCCGCTACAAGCTGCCCGACTGGCACACCGACGAGGCCGTGTACAAGAAGCTCTTCGCCATCCTCGAAAAGCTGGACATCGGCTACTTCTTCTACATCGGCGGCAACGACTCGATGGACACCATCGGCAAGCTGGCTGAGTACGGCGAGTGCATCCAGAGCGACATCCGCTTCATGGGCGTGCCTAAGACCATCGACAACGATCTGATGGTCACCGACCACACCCCCGGCTACGGCTCTGCGGCCAAGTACATCGGCGTGGTGATGAAGGAGATCATCCGCGACGCCACCGTCTATGGCACCAAGTATGTCACCGTCGTCGAGATCATGGGCCGCAACGCCGGCTGGCTGACCGCCGCCGCCGCACTGGCCAAGAGCGACGACTGCGAGGGCGTGGACATGATCTGCCTGCCCGAAGTCCCCTTCCATGTGGAGCACTTCGTCGAGAAGGTGCGCGTGATGCAGGAGAAGAAGCCCAGCATCGTCATCGCGGTGTCTGAGGGCGTCAAGCTCGAGGATGGCCGCTATGTCTGTGAGCTGGCCGACGATGTCCACGCAGTGGACGCTTTCGGCCACAAGGCCCTGACCGGCACCGCCCGCTATCTGGCCAACGTCGTGGCCCGCAATCTGGACACCAAGACCCGCTGCATCGAGCTTTCCACCCTGCAGCGCTGCGCCGGCCACCTGACCAGCCGCACCGACATCACCGAGGCCTATCAAGTCGGCGGTGCTGCTGTCAAGGCTGCGTTTGAGGGCGTCACCGGCCAGATGGTGGCCCTGAAGCGCATCTCCAACAGCCCCTATCAGTGTACCACTGAGCTGCACCCCATCAGCGAGGTCGCAAATCTCGAGAAGAAGGTGCCGCTGAGCTGGATGAACGAGAATCACACCCAGATGACGGAAGACTTCCTCGCTTACGCACGGCCCTCATCCAGGCTGAGCTGACCCCGCTCTACATCGCCGGTCTGCCTCACCACATCTACATGAAGCCCCAGAAGTAAGCGTTCTGTTTCGCAAACATCCCTCCGCACCCCCGCACCTGTGTGCGGGGGTGCATTTTTGTACGGAAAAAGCTTTGATCTTACTTGTATTTTACCTGAAACCGTATTATAATACTATCTGCGTCGCTCGCTGTTGAGCGGCGCGTTTTTTCGTGAGTACCATCTGATATTTGAGGAGGCAGAGCATTTTCATGGCACAGAATACCCGGACAGGCGATTTGACCAGCGGCCCCATGCTGCAAAAGATCATCCTGTTTTCCCTGCCGCTGGCTGCATCCAGCATCCTGCAGCTGTTGTTCAACGCAGCCGATGTCGTCGTCGTGGGACGCTTTGCGGGCAGCACGGCGCTGGCCGCTGTCGGCTCCAACGGTGCGCTCATCAACCTGCTGGTCAACCTGTTCGTGGGCCTGTCGCTGGGCGCGAACGTCGTTGCGGCCCGCTGCTTCGGCGCGAAGGACGATGAGGGCGTCCGCAACACCGTCCAGACCTCCGTGACGCTGGGCCTCGTCAGCGGCTTCTTTCTGGCCGTGGTGGGCTTTTTGCCGCCCGCGTCCTGCTGGAGCTGATGAGCTGCCCGGAGGACGTCATCGGCCTGTCCACCCTCTACCTCAAGATATACTTCATCGGTATGCCCATGACCATGCTGTACAACTTCAGCTCGGCCCTCCTGCGCGCCGTGGGCGACACCAGGCGGCCTCTGTTCTGTCTGGCCGTGGCGGGCGCCATCAATGTGGTGCTGAACCTCGTGTTCGTCATCCTCTTCTCCATGAGCGTGGCGGGCGTCGCTCTGGCCACCATCATCAGCCAGACCGTCTCCGCCTGCATGGTCACGGCCCTGCTGGTGAAGGAGAAAGGCCCGCTCCACCTCGACCTCGGCCGTCTGGGCTTCCATGCGGGGGCTCTGGGCCAGATCTTGCGCATCGGCCTGCCTGCCGGTCTGCAGAGCACCGTGTTCAGCCTCTCCAACGTCGTCATCCAGTCGGCGGTCAACTCCTTCGGCTCCATTGTCGTGGCCGGCAACTCTGCCGCTTCCAACCTCGAGGCTTCGTCTATACCGCCATGAACGCTTTCGCCCAGGCCGCTGTCACCTTCACGAGCCAGAACATGGGCGCCCGCCGGTACGACAATCTGGACCGCGTCATGCGCAACTGCCTGCTCTGCTCCATCGTCACCGGCCTCGTGCTGGGCGGCGGTGCTTCCCTGCTGGGCGAACCGCTGCTCCACTTCTACTCCTCCGATGAGGTCGTGGTGACTGCCGGTCTGGCCCGTATGCACATCATCTGCACCACCTATCTGCTCTGCGGCGGCATGGATGTTCTGGCCAGCTGCCTGCGCGGCCGGGGCTACTCCGTCCTGCCGATGGTGGTCAGCCTCGTGGGCAGCTGCCTGCTCCGCCTCGTCTGGATCGCCACCATCTTCCGGCTGTTCCACACCACCACGATGCTTTACCTCAGCTACCCCGTCAGCTGGATCCTCACTACACTGGTGCATCTGGCCTGCCTGCTGGTGGTACGGCATAAGATGAAGACCGCCCTCTCAGTCAAAGCCTGACGGCTTTGCCAGCTCTCCCAGAGGGAGAGCCTCTGGCGTGTCGGCCAAGCCCACGCTGGACGAGCAAAGCTTACTCTATCCGGAAACAGTAGTGCCTGCTACCAAGCTAGCAGCAGCTTGACAAGGAACATGGTTCCGCAGCTGCTGCCCTCTGTAGCAGGGCACTATTTTTTGCGTTATATCAGGCTTCGCTCGTCCAGACGAAAGCTAACCGACATGCCAATGGCTCCCCCTCTGGGGGAGCTGGCGAACGAAGTGAGACTGAGAGGGCAACCCCCCGCACGATGCGGAACGTGCCGGGGGCTTTTCGTACAAAGCGGAGGGATGCGGAAGCTCTCCGCCTTGGGGGTTGGTTAGTTAGTGGATCAGTTCGCTGTGGTCTGCGCCGCCCACGGTGAGGGTGGCAGAGCTGCCGCTGTGGGTGAGGGCGAAGAGGGTGTCCTCCGCGCCCAGCGACAGCATGGTATCGATGTCCAGCGCCGTCTCGCGGCTCTCCGTGCGGAAGACGAGGGTGTCTACGCCCTGCGCTTTCAGCTCTGCCAGATTGCCCAGACAGCCGAAGAGGGTGGCGGTATCAGAATCTGCCGTGACGATGTAGCGGGTAGACTCCTGATGCATCTCATAGGGAGCGTCTATAACTCTCAAAACGATCCTGCCGTTCTGCTCCTCCTCCACAGGTGCAGGAAGTGCAAACTTGTATACAGTCCTTGTGGAGTCGCAAGAAGGACATTTATACTCTTTTTTGTCCAGCTGGCCGGCAGCCACAAGAGTAGAGGAGACAAATGTCCATTCATGCGTATGATCAGCGGGCAAATTGGGGTCAACACGGGTGACCGTACCTCACCGATGGCATTTACATCCTGCTCTTTACCGGCTTTACCGCCTTTTTCGCCGTTTGTGCCGATGGCGGCGCCTGGACCGCGACCGGAATTGCCCAAGCCGCCTTTTGCGGTCACCTGCGCACCGCCGCCGATCTCGACCTCTACACCACCTTTGCCTCCACCAATGCCGCTTCCATATCCGTAGCCCACGGCATCGACAACACCGCCGAGGATACGAACGGTCGATTTTTTCGTGCTGCCAGAGGCTCCTCCAATGCCTGTAACGGGGTAGGAGTCACTATTTCTCGTAGCTGTTACCGTGCCGTTAAGGATGGTGACGTCTCCCGAGCCATTCGTACCACCGCCGATCGCTGCCGCATCACCATCCGCTTTTGCGGTCACCTTTCCGTTCTTGATGGTCACTTTGCCCGAACCACCATTACCGCCGCCAATACCTGCCGCCCACAGGTCACCTTTTGCATCGATTTTTCCGTTTGCAATTTCCAGATTCGAGGTGCTTTGTCCCTCTCCTCCACCAATGCCCGCGCCACGAATACCACCATACGCCTTCAAAGACGCGCTTGCATCTTCTGCTGTGATGGTCAGTTTTCCGGTCGAGTGCTCATCATCTTTTTCCAAGCCTGCAGAATCATCTCCGCCCCTCAGGGTATTGTCCCCCACCAGCTTCAGGGTCGTGTTGCCTGCGCCCTCGACAGACATCGCGGCCTTACAATCATAGGAGTACTGACGGATATTCACGTTTTCGATCGTGACCGTCGTGTCTTTTTCGGTGCAGTTGTTGATGATCTTGATGAACTTATTCATCACTCTGCTCACAGCCTTTGTCACCGTACTGGCAGTGTTGTCCTCAAAGGTCATGACGTCCTTGTCGTCATCTTCGTCCTCTGCGGCCTTCTCGACGGGCTTCTGCTCAGTCGATGCCTCGAGGGTGTCGGCGTCGGTCTTCCCTTCGGGCTTCTGCGCGTCCGGCGTCTCCGGCTCGGCATCCGCAGGCCCGTCCTTTTTCTGGCTTCCCCGCTGTTCACGTTCTCGGGCCAGACGACGAGCTCCGTGTCGATCTTCTCCACAGGCTCTCCCGCTCGCATCCACCACCGGCTTCTGTCCTTCAGCCTTGTCCGCCGTGTCGTCGTCTGCCGGCCCGTCAGAGTTGTTCTCAGCCGAGTTGTTCGAGTCCTCGCCGCCCCTGATGACCACCTCCGTGTCGTCTTTCTCGCCAATGTCCTTATCGCCTTTCGCTTTGCCGACACGGACATAGGTGTCGCCGTCTTCCGTAACGGTCACCGTAATATTGCCTTTACTGATATCATACTCCTTTGCCAGTGCCGCCGGGGCTGCCGCCGAAAGCGCCACACTCAGGGCCAGGGCGGCTGCCGCCGCACGCTTCATATTTTTCCGTAACCGCATACTTTTTTACCTCCCGAATTATTGCAGGATTTCTGTAGCTCTATTTTACCCCCCCCCCTATATTTTTGTCGAGTCCTTTTCATGACATACCAGCGTAGATTCATGAACGGCACGACTTTTCCGGCATAGCAAAAAAGAACAGCCCCGCCTTTCCCGAGAAACGCGGAGCTGTATCATTTTATAGCCTCTTCGCCAGAAGATACCGGTCATACCCGCCGTACATCTCCCGGCGGCAGACGATCTCAAAGCCGCTGGCCAGAGCGTTGTTGAGGCTGTACTGATTTTCCGGGCTGACGGTGGCCCCGATGCCCACGATGCCCGGGCGGAGCCGGGCAAGCGCCGCCTCCAGCAGCTTCCTTTGCAGACCGTTGCCCCGGTAGCCGGGGTGGACGATGGCGCTGTCGGCGTTGGCCCAGCGTCCCACTCTTCTCGCGGGATGCCCATAAAGGCGGCGTAGTTGTGCGCGCTCTGCCCGCAGTACCGCAGGATGAAGTAGGCCCCCAGCCGCCCGCCGTCCCACCCGCCGATGCACAGGTCCTCTTTCAGGTAACGGGCGATGTTTTCCAGCGTGTCGGGTACGAACTGCTCCGGGTGGGGCATCGCGGCCCGCACCTCGTTCTGCAAGGCGTAAAAGGCGGCGGCATCCTCCGGCCCGGCGGCGCGCAGGGTCATGGTGCGGCTTGCGGGCCGTCCGCACACTTTGTGCAGAAGAACTTCCATTCTTGCTCTATCCCTCCAAAATAAAATCATACTTTCCGGCTGATTCCAGTATAAATGCCGTTTGAATCATTGTCAATTTATGCTATAATATTTGCAGGAAGAGTTTTGTGCTCAGGCACAGCTTTTTCGGAAGTCCAGGCAGGGCCGCCCTGCCCGTGTACCGGAGGAAACGAACCATGAGAGATTCCAGCTTATCCCCTTCCAGCCGCTTGGGTGGTGCTGTCATCAGCGACCGCATCGTCGGCGCTCTGCTGGAGGAACTGCGCACAGGCCGCTATGCACAGACCGACCGTCTGCCCGCTGAGGTAGACCTTGCCGCCGAACTCAGCGTCAGCCGCACTGTCATCCGCGATGCGCTGAGCGAGATGGAGCGTGCGGGTTACATCGAGCGGGTGCGCGGCATCGGCACAGTGGTCAACCGAAGTGTCCTGAACCTGCGCAGCCGGTTGGACCAGAAGCTGGAGTATTACCCGCTCATCCGCAGCTTTGGCAGCTACCCCCACGCCGACGGCATCCAGATCTACCCCGTCCGCGCAGGCGAAGAGCTGGCCCGTGATCTGGCCATCGAGCCCGGCGACGATGTCATCTGCATCAGGAAGCGCATCCTCGCCGACACCACCCCCGTCATCTACTCCATCGACTACCTGCCCCGCGCCCTGTTTGGGAGCCGGGACTACACCCGCATCGACCTGTCGGGTGACATCTTCGATGTTCTGGAGCGGGAGTGCCGCCAGCAGGTGGCCTCCAATGTGGCCCACCTCAAGGCCAGCTGCGGCGACGAGTCCATCCGGGCTGCCATGCGTCTGGCCCCGGGCGAGGCCATGCTTCTGCTGGATGAGATATGCTACAACCGGCTCTGCCATCCCGTCATGCGTTCGTTGAGCTACTACACGAACTTCTTCGACTTCTCGATTCTTCGAAAGCTTCTTTGACGGAGGGAAACAAAAGAATATGCGTCATCTAATCGATCCGTTGGATTTCAGTCAGCAGGAGATCACCTCTCTGCTGGACCTGGCCGACCGCATCTGCGCCGACCCGGCTGCCTATCAGGACGTGGCCGCCCACAAAAAGCTGGCCACCCTGTTCTACGAGCCGTCCACCCGCACCCGTCTTTCGTTTGAGGCCGCGATGCTGAACCTCGGCGGACATGTCCTCGGCTTCCCGAGCGAGACCGTCTCCAGTGCATCCAAGGGCGAGAGCGTGGCCGACACCATCCGCGTCGTCTCCTGCTACGCCGACATCGTGGCCATGCGCCACCCCAAGGAGGGCGCACCGCTGCGGGCCAGCCGGTACTCCCGCATCCCTGTCATCAATGCAGGCGACGGCGGACACCAGCACCCGACCCAGACCATGACCGACCTGATGACCATCCGCCGCCGCAAGGGCCGTCTGAACGACCTGACCATCGGCCTGTGCGGCGACCTCAAGTTTGGCCGCACCGTCCACTCCCTCATCAAGACCATGGCGCGCTGCGAGAACATCCGCTTCGTCCTCATCAGCCCGAGGAGCTGCGGGTGCCGGACTACATCATCACCGACGTGCTCGAGGCCAACTACATCCCCTACAAGGAGACCCGCAGCCTCGAGGAGTCCATGCCCGAGCTGGACATCCTCTACATGACCCGCGTCCAGAAGGAGCGTTTCTTCAACGAGGAAGACTATGTCCGTCTGAAGAACAGCTATATCCTCACCAAAGAGAAGATGGCCCTTGCCAAGCCTGACATGGCCGTGCTCCATCCCCTGCCCCGCGTCAATGAGATCACGCTGGACGTGGACGACGACCCTCGCGCCGCCTACTTGAGCAGGTGCAGAACGCCGTCTACATCCGCATGGCGCTGATCATGACGCTGCTGGGCCTCAAGGACCCCAAGGCTGAAAAGGAGGGCAACTGAGATGCTGAACATTGATGAAATTCAGAACGGTATCGTCATCGACCATATCAAGGCAGGCACGGCCATCGGCCTGATGGACCTGCTGGGCATCAAGGGCAACCGCACCGCCAGTGTGGCCCTCATCCAGAACGCCCGCAGCCACAAGGCAGAGTCGGGCCGGAAGGACATCATCAAGGTGGAGGCGACGCCTCCTGGCTCAACCTCGACGTGCTGGCCTATCTCGACCCCGACATCAGCGTGACCATCATCGAGAACGGCAAGGCCGTCAAGAAGGAAAAGCCCCAGCCCCCCAAGCGTCTGGTCAACATCGTGCGGTGCAAGAACCCCCGCTGCATCTCCTCCATCGAGGAAGAGTGCGACCAGATCTTTGAGCTGAGCTCCAACGGCAAGTATCGCTGCATCTACTGCGAGCAGGAGCTGCAGGTCAAGCCGGAATAATCGAAATAAACGATAAAAGCCGCCTGTCATTCAACGAACGACAGGCGGCTTTGCTTTTATTTTCAGACTTTCCGGCGCAGCAGACTCATCGGCGGCAGCTCCGGGGTGGGGATGGTATAGCGCTCCATCGCGTGGGGCGTGGACTCCATCAGCTCACCGGCCTCATTCTTGATCCACTCGGGGTTCAGCGGGATGCTGCGGCCATCCGGGCAGAGCACTTCCAGCGTGTCGCCGAGGCTCCACTTGCCCCGCTGCTGGCAGCTGGCGACGCCGTTCTCCCAGCCGTCCACCGTACCGACAAACTCCCACTCGCGGATGTAAGTCGCGCTGTCGGTGGCCTGACGGGCCTGCTCCCGGCCAAAGTAGAAGCCGGGCGAATAGTGGCGGTGGCTGGTGCGGGTCAGCTCAGCCAAAACCTCTTCCGGCAGCTCGAAGTTCTCGTTCATCGGGTCGGCCAGATACTGGTCGAGGGCGCGGCGGTAGGCTGCCGTCACGCTGGCGACGTAGTAGAAGGTCTTGGCGCGGCCCTCGATCTTGAGGCTGTCCACGCCCGCCTTGCAGATGAGGTCGAGGAAGGGCGCGGTACACATATCGTTGGCGTTCAGGATGTAGCTGCCGTTCTCGTTCTCGCCGATCTCATAGAGCTGGCCCGGGCGGGTCTCCTCGCTGAGATAGTACTTCCAGCGGCAGGGCTGGGCGCACTGGCCGCGGTTTGCGTCGCGGCCTGCCATGTAGTTGGAGAGCAGGCAGCGGCCCGAGACGCTCATGCACATGGCGCCGTGGACGAAAGCTCGATTTCCAGCTCCGGCGGGGTCTTGTCGCGGAGGGTGGCGATGTCCTGCAGGGTCATCTCCCGGGCCAACACCACCCGCTTCGCGCCCATGTTGTAGGCGGCGCGGGCAGCGGCCCAGTTGGTGATGCCGGTCTGGGTGGACATATGGACGTCGATGTCGGGCGCGAAGGTCTTGCAGGCGTCCAACACGCCGAGGTCGGCCACGATGAAGGCGTCCACACCGGCGGCGGCAGCGTCCTTGATGGCCTGAGGCAGACGGTCAGCCTCCTCGTTGGTGGGCAGGGTGTTCATGGTCAGGTAGACCTTGCGGCCCCGGGCGTGGGCATAGATGACGCCCTCCCTCAGCTGCTCCGGGGTGAAGTTGGTGGGTGCAGAGCGCATCCCGAACTCGGGCAGAGCGCAGTAAACGGCGTCCGCGCCGTAGTTGATGGCATACCGCAGGCGCTCGAGGTCGCCTGCCGGGGCCAGAAGTTCCGGTATCTGTAACATGGTATTCCTCTCTAGCCCTCTCAGTCACCTTCGGTGCCAGCTCTCCCAATGGGCGAGCCTTGGCAGGCCGGTCAGCGGCTGCCTTTTCCGTCAGGCTTACGGGCTTCGCTTCTTATTTCAGGTTCTTGTTGACTTTTGCCGCCTCATCGCAGTTTTTCTGGTGGTCTGCGTAGGTGCGGGCGTAGTAGTAGTGACCGGAAAGGTCGGTGACAAAGAAATAGGCGTCCTTTGCCTCATCGTCGGGCTGCGGGGCAAGCGCCGCACGGATGGCCGCGATGCCGGGGTTGGAGATGGGGCCGGCGGAGAGGCCGGTGCAGGTGTAGGTGTCGTAGGCTTCCAGAATGTTCTCCGGGATGCTGTCCCAGCCGCCGTAGTAGGGCGCGACCCAGTTCCAGAGGTAGTTGTTGTCGGCGTCGCTCTGGACGTGGCTGGAGGTGTTGCTCTGCAGTTTGGGGTAGGGCGAACCCTCGGCCAGACGGTTGCGGAACACCTGCGCCACATTATCGTCCTGATCGTTGCCGGCCTCCTCCTGCACGAAGGACGCCAGAGTGACCACCTCGGAGAGGGTCATCCCCTGCTTTTCCATCTCGGCATACATCTCATCGGTGATCTGCTTGTCGAAGTGAGATAGAACGTCTCAACGTAATGATGGACGGTGTCATCCTTCCGAAAATCGTAGGTATCCGGGAAAAGATAACCCTCGCACTTGAGGAAGCGGTCCGGGGCGTCCTTGTCGTCGGGGACGTACTGCCAGAACCTGTACTGGCTGAAGTCGCCGGTGTTGGCCTCCTTGAGGAAGTCCTCGGCGCTGCACAGCCCGGCGTCCTCCATTTTTTTCGCAATGGCGATGGCCGTCGTACCCTCGGGGAAGGTCAGCCGGACACTGTCGGCCTTCGCGTAGGCGGAGAGTGCTCGATGATGTCGTCGTAGGAGCTGCCGGGGGCGAGGTCGAACTCGCCGTATTGGAGCTTGCCTGCCGCGCCCTGCTTGCCTGCATACCAGCGGAAGACGTGGGGGTACTTGATGACGCCCGCCGTCTTGAGCTTCTGGGCGATGGCTGCCACGCCGCTGCCCTGCTGGATGCTCACACTCACCGGTTCGCCGGCGGAAGCACTGCCGTTGATCTCTTTTCGGATGGCCAGCAGACAGCCGCCCGCCGCCAGTACCAGGATCAGCAGCACGATCAGAATCATTTTCGCTGCGCCGCCTTTTCTGCTTTTTCTATGTTTTGCATCGTGTGCCATGTACACACTCCTTTACCATTCCGTTCAGCTTTCCATCATCAGCCGCATATAGCTTTCTTCCACATCGAAAGGCTCCGCGTCGAACCGTATCATGCCGTAGTCCTGCCGGGTGCCTTCGCCGAGGAAAAGGTTCTGAGCCGCACCCACTGTGATGACGGCGCGCTCCACGATGACCTCCTTCTCCCGGGCCGCTTCCATCAGCACCTCGGCGGAGCGGTCGTCTTCGGCCATCAGCTCCACAAAATAGAGGGTATCCTCCCGGCGGAAGTAGATGCCGTAGCCCTTCTCGTTGGACACGATGGTCGCGCCCCGGGCGTAGAGGTCGGTCAACACGACGGCCATCCGCTCCGGCGGGAACTGGACGGTATCGGGATAGAAGCGCTCCCGCAGCTCGTAGAGCTTGCGGGCCGTCACGGAGTCGAACTCCGCCTGACTCCACAGGTTGCGGGACACCTCCCGGGGCAGGCAGCGGAGGGCAAAAGCCCGCCGGAAACCCTTGTTTTCCAGCAGGGCGGCCTGCTCCTGTCCGGCCGGAACGGCCACGGTGAAGCCCGCGCCCCGCAGCTTCTGCTGCGCACAGAGATAGTCCACGAGTCCTGCCAGAAGCAGGCTTCCCTGCCCGCAGAGGCCGTAGAGGTAGCTGCCGCTGCGTCCCTTGAGGGTGACGGGGACCGCCAGCGCCGCAGCGGCTATCTCGTCATTTTCCTCAGCGACGTAGATATTTTCCGCCCCGGCGAATTTTTCCAGAGCGGTCTTGATGAACTCGGCGCTGTCGCCGCGTTCTTTCTGCCACAGTGCCACGACTGCCGCCTCATCCGACGGCTGCATCAAACGATACATTGATAGTATCCCTCCCATTTTCGCGGTTATCCGAGCTCTTTTTCCGCCAGCGCCCGCACCTCGGCCTGAATCTCCTCGATGGTGCGCATGGTCCATTTTCCGTGCAATGGACGGTGGCCCAGCCAGATGCACCGCGCAGTACTCGGCGGCACGGCGGCTGCGGGCCAGATATTCGATGTCCTTTTCGTGAACGTCCTTCCTGCTCTCGTCGCCGTGGTAGCGGCCGGTCATGAGCTTCTGGCTCACGGCGGGGTCTACCTGTAAGTACACCACGCGTCCGGCGCGGGCAGGCCCAGCAGCCTGTATTCGTAGTCAAAGGCCCAGCGGAGGAAGTCGTTCCACTGCTCCGGCGGGAGCTTGGAGCACTGATGCACCGCGTTCGACGTGGTGTAGCGGTCGGCGATGACGATGCCGCCCGCCTCGTAGAAGCTGCCCCACCTGGTCTTATAGCTGGCGTACCTATCCACCGCATAGAAGCTGGACGCCGCATAGGGGTTGACGTCGTCGGGCTTGTCGCCGAACCGGCCGGAGAGTACATCTTCACCAGCGCACTGGAATCGCTCTCGTAGTCCGGAAAGGTGATCTCCATCACCTTGCAGCCGCTCTCGGCCAGATGGGCGGCCAGCAGCTTTGCCTGGGTGGCCTTGCCGGAGCCGTCCAGCCCTTCGATGACAAGAAGTCTGCCCTTGCTCATTCTGCCTTCTCCCCTTTCAACGCGGCGTACTGGGCGCGGACCTCAGTGGTGCGGCCACAGCACATCTTGCCCTCCGGGCAGGGGCCGGACACGCAGGCCGGGCCGGCGGTGCGGAAGATATGGGGTGCCACCGGGTAGACCAGCCGCAGTATCTCTTCGGCCAGCTGCCGTATCTCCCACTGGGCGCGGCTGCAGCAGCGCAGGTGGAAGAAGTTTTGCAGGCTGCGGGCGTTCATGGTCACCACCATCTTGGTCTCGCAGGCGTTGGGCAGCACGAAGCGGGCGTCCTCGTTGGCCTGCTTGGAAGCCTTGGCCCGGGCCTGCTTTTCGGGCAGACCCTCGGCCATCAGGCGGGCAGTGTGGCCGTCCTCCAGCTTCTGCACGAGGTCGAGGTAGCGCCTGGCGTCCTCGTTCATGCTCTCGATGAACGCCGCCTTTGCCTCGGGGATGGCCTCGATCTCGGGCGGGATGACATAGCGGAAATCATCCAGACGGACGTACCGCTGACTCTGGACGCTGAAGGACGCGATGCGGTGACGGGTGATCTGGGCCAGCAGGGTACGGCTGACGCCCTCGATGCCGAAGGTGAAGCTTGCGTGCTCGATGGGGCTGGCGTGGCCCAAATCACTGAGCATGGTCAGGAAGCGGGCAGTCTTTTCCTCATCCAGCCCGTCCAGCAGATCGGTGATGTGGGCGTCGGAGTAGCAGAGCTTCGCCGCAGCCGCCACGACCTTCTCCGGCTCCGGCGTATGTGCTATCAATCGGACAGTCATCATTTTTTCTCATTCCTCCGTCGTTATCTTCACAAGGGGCGCAAAGTTGGCCATGGTCTTCTTCACGCCCACCTTCTCGAAGCTGATCTCCACGATCTGGTCGCCGGCGGCGGGCTTGACCTTCAGCACCTTGCCGCGCCCGAAGACCTTGTGCTCCACGATGTCGCCCGGCTCATAGTGCTTAGGGCCGGTGGATGCCGCTGCCGGACGGGGCGAAGAGGTCACACCGCCGCCTGCGGGTCTGACCGGCGCTTTGGGCGCTGCCGGACGGCCATAGCCAGAGCCAAAGCCGCTGCTTCCCGAACCGGAGCCGCAGCCGCCATGACCCGACGAAGCACTTCCCCGGCCCGCGTAATCGGAGCCAAAGCCTCGGTTATTGGACATCGGTGCGTTATATTCTTTATTCAGATAGCCGCTGCGGCTGCCATAGCCCGAGCCGTAACCGGAGGCCGCACGCCCCCAGCCGGAGGGGCCGGAGTAGCCCGACGCACCGCCCGGCACGGTATCGCTGCCGTAACCGCTGCCCCAGCCGCCCAGACGGGAGCGCTGCTCCAGCACCGGGCTGCGGGTCTCTTCGATGTACTCCGGCTCGATCTCCCGGAGAAAGCGGCTGGGCTCGTTGCGCTGGGTGCGGCCATAGAGCATCCGGGTGACGCTGTTGGAGATGTAAAGCTCCTTCTTGGCGCGGGTGATGCCGACATAGGCCAGGCGGCGCTCCTCCTCGAGGTCAGCCTCGGAATACCTGCTCATCTCACTGGGGAAGACCCCCTCTTCCATGCCAATGAGGAATACATAGGGAAACTCAAGGCCCTTGGCCGAGTGGATGGTCATCAGCACCACCTGGTCGGCGCTCTCGTTGTAGCTGTCGATGTCGCTGATGAGGGCGATGTCCTCCAGATAGCCTTCCAGCGAGGCCTCTTCGCCGTGCTGGTCGCAGTAGCTCTTGACGTTGTTGACCAGCTGACCAAGGTTCTGCAGACGGTCGGCGGCATCCTCGTGACCCTTGGCGGCGTCGGCTTCCAGCATGGCGCGGTAGCCGGTGATCTCGATGACATCGGAGGCGAACTCATCCAGCGTCTTCGTTTCCAGAGAGTCCTGCAGCTTCTGGTAGATGTCCCAGAACTTGAACAGCGGCGCGATGGCGCGGCTGAGCTTGGCATACTGGTCGGCATGGGAGATGACATCCAGCATACTGATGCCCTGCTGAGCCGCCAAATCCGCGATGACCTCGATGGTCGTTGCACCGATTTTGCGCGCAGGCTCGTTGATGATACGGCGGAGTCGGACATCGTCCCGGGGGTTCGCCACGATGGACATATAGGAGTGGATATCCTTGACTTCCTTGCGGTCATTGAAGCGCTGGCCGCCCACGATCTTATGCGGGATGCCCGCGCGGGTGAAGTAGCTTTCGATGGGGGCTGACTGGGCGTTCATCCGGTAGAGGATGGCGTGGTCGGCCAGATGTCCGCCCTCTTTGAGGTGCTGGCCGATGACGTCCGCGATATGGCTGGCCTCGTCCTGCTCGTTCTCGGCGGTGTAGACCTGCACCTTGTCGCCCTCGCCGTTCTTGGTCCAGAGGGTCTTGCCCTTGCGCTCGGTGTTGTGCTGGATGACACAGTTGGCGGCATTCAGGATATTTGACGTAGAGCGGTAATTCTGCTCAAGTCGGATGGTCCTGGTGCTTTATAGATGCGCTCGAAGTTGAGGATGTTCTCAATGGTCGCGCCGCGGAAGCGGTAAATGCTCTGGTCGTCGTCGCCCACGACGCAGATGTTTTTCTCCGGGCCGGTGAGCAGGCTCACGAGCCGGAACTGAGCCACACTGGTGTCCTGATACTCGTCCACCAGCAGATATTTGTACTTGTTCTGGTAGAACTCCCGCACGTCCTCGTGCTCCGACAGCAGGATGACCGTCTGGTAGATGAGGTCGTCGAAGTCGAAGGCACCGGCCTCCTTGAGCTTCTTTTCGTAGGCGGCGTAGACCTTGGCCGCAAGAGCGCCCTTCGTGTCCCGGGCCGGGGTCTTCAGGGCCTCGGCGGGGCTGATGAGCTGGTCTTTCCAGCGGCTCATCTGGTTGATGGCGCTCTTGACCGGGAAGAACTTGTCGTCCACGCTCAGCTCTTTGTACACAGCCTTCATGACACGCTGGGAGTCGTCGCTGTCGTAGATGGTAAAGCTGCGGGGGTAGCCGATCTCCTCGGCCCAGCGGCGGAGAATGCGGACGCAGGCCGAGTGGAAGGTGGAGGCGAACACCTCGTCGCCCTCTTCCCCGCCCAGCATCCGGCGCAGACGCTCTTTCAGCTCACCGGCGGCCTTGTTGGTAAAGGTGATGGCCATGACGTTCCAGCTCCGGACGGCGTCCTTCCGCAGCATCCCGTCCAGCCACGACGGGGCGTCGGTGCCGGTCATGATGGCGGTGCGCAGGGCTTTCACATCGTCCTCCGTCACCTCCCGGGGCGTCCACCTGGAGCCGTGGGCCGAGCCGAAGCGGATGAGGTTGGCGATGCGGTTGACCAGCACGGTGGTCTTTCCGCTGCCTGCACCCGCGAGATGAGCAGAGGGCCGTTGGTGGTGAACACCGCCTCCCGCTGCATATCGTTCAGGCGTCCGAACTGCTTTTCGATATACGTATCACGCAAAGCGCAGAATTGTTGTGCGAGATCTGTTGCCATTGTTTCACCTGTTCTTTTCAATCATTTCTGGATATATCACTTAAAATATAGTATATCACATTTCAAAAAAGTTGTACACAAAAACAATGCAAACAAAAAACCGCCCCACCGCAGTCAATACCACGATGGAGCGGGGATCTCAGGAAATGCTTAGCCGAAGATGTTGATGAGGATACCAGCAGCGACGGCGGAGCCGATAACACCGGCCACGTTGGGGCCATTGCGTGCATCAGCAGGAAGTTGGAGGGGTTCTCGCTCTGGCCGACCTTCTGAGAAACACGGGCAGCCATAGGCACAGCGGAAACGCCGGCGGAACCGATCAGGGGGTTGACCTGACCGCCGGTCAGGATATACATGACCTTGCCGCAGAGAACACCGGCAGCAGTGCCGAAGGAGAATGCGATGAGGCCCAGCACGATGATGAACAGGGTGCGGCTGTTCAGGAAGGTGTTTGCAGAGGTGGTGCAGCCAACAGACAGAGCCAGGAAGATGGTGATGATGTTCATCAGCTCGTTGCCGGCGGTCTTCTGGATACGGTCCACGACGCCGCACTCCTTCATCAGGTTGCCCAGCATCAGCATACCGACCAGAACGGCGGCATCCGGCACGATGAGGGAGACGACGATGGCGACCATGACGGGGAAGATGATCTTCTCGGTCTTGGTCACGGTGCGCAGCTGCTTCATCACGACGGTACGCTCTTTCTTGGAGGTCAGAGCCTTCATGATAGGCGGCTGGATAACAGGCACCAGAGCCATGTAGCTGTAGGCCGCGACGGCGATGGAGCCCAGCAGCTCAGGAGCCAGACGGGAGGTGACGAAGATAGCGGTGGGGCCGTCTGCGCCGCCGATGATGGAGATAGCAGCAGACTGCTTCTGGGTGAAGTCCACCAGACCGGTAGCGACCAGCAGACGAGCGCCCATGTAAGTACCAAAGATACCGAACTGAGCGGCAGCGCCAGCAGCAGGCTCTTGGGGTTGGAGATCAGGGGTGCGAAGTCGGTCATGGTGCCGATGCCGAGGAAGATCAGCGGCGGGTAGATGCCCAGCTTGACGCCCATGTAGAGCATGTCGCCAGACCGCCGTTGTTCAGGATCTCGACCCACATCGGGTGCTCGAGGCCGTCACCGACAAAGTACTGCATATGGATGACGCCGCTGCCGGGGAGGTTGGCCAGGATCATGCCGAAGGCCATGGGCAGCAGGATCAGAGGCTCGAACTCTTTGACGATGGCGAGGTAGAGCAGGAAGCAGCCCACGCAGATCATCACTGCGTACAGCCAGCCGCCCGGCTCACCGAACCGGGCAAAACCGGAACTCTGGAAAATACCGACCAGAGTATCAATAAACTGAGTCATGTTTTTCCTCCTGTGTTAAAAGGGTGCGGTGGTGTCGTTGACGCCAGCCTTGCCCCAGCCATTCTTGCCGCGGCGGACTGCCTTCAGCACATACCTGCCGTTGCCCATAGAGTAGATGGCTGCCATGATGGCTGCCACAACGTCGCCGGGGATGCCGGCCTCGACCTGCGGGGCAGCAGCCTTTGCAGGAGCGGGCGCAGCGGCCTGTTTCACAGGAGCAGCCGGTTTTGCAGCAGACGCAGCCTTGGCGGCTGCCTTCTTGTTGTTCATGGCGTCAAAAATCTTGCCTCCAGCGTGATGATGGCCATCAGCAGGACGAGGATCAGAAACACCAGCACAATACCGGTTATGGTAACGATCACATCATAACCTAAATCCATGGTCTTCCTCCTATTTACTTTTTTCTTTGCCGCCCGGGGGACGGGCGGCAAAAAGCGATTTGAAGATATTATACAATATTTTCCGGGTCGATTCAACAACTATGAACAAAAATCATATTGTTTTTCACGGTTCTGTGAACAGCGCTTCCCTCTCAGCGGCGGCCCATGCGGGGGGTGGCGTCCATGAAGCCGGTCTCCAGCTTGTCGCCCAGACGCAGGCTCATGGCCGTACCCAGCGCGACACAGTTGACGGGGTCAGGCGAGACGGTCACTTCCACCTTCAGCTCCTGGCTCAGGTACTCAGGCAGGCCGTGGAGCTGTGCGCCGCCGCCGGTGAGGACGACGCCGTTGCGGTAGATGTCGCCGGCCAGCTCCGGGGGAGTCTTCTCCAGCACCTGATGAGCGGCGGTGCCGATCTGCTCGCTCAGGCGCATGACCGGCTCGTAGAGGTCGGCGGTGGAGACATTGACGCGCACGGGCAGGCCGGTGAGCAGGCTGCGGCCCTTGATCTCCATGGTCTCGTTGAAATCCGCCTTCTGGGGCAGCAGGCCACGTTCTTTTTCAGGCTCTCCGCGGTGCGCTGGCCGATGGCGATGCTGAACTTGTTGCGCACGAACTTCAGGATCTCTTCGTCGTAGTGGTTGCCGGCCACGCGGACGCTGGTGGCCTTGACCTTGCCGCCGAGGCTCAGCACGGCGATGTCGGTGGTGCCGCCGCCGATGTCGATGATCATCCGGCCATCCGGCACGGTGATGTCGATGCCGGAGCCGAGGGCTGCGGCGATAGGCTCATCAATGAGGTAGACCTGACGCGCACCGGCGGCCATGACGGCCTCCACCACGGCGTCGCTCTCGATGCCGGTGATGGCGGCAGGCACACAGACGGCCACACGGGGCTTGACCATGTGGGAGCTGTAGACCTGATTGACGAAGCGGCAGATGAGCTCCCGGGTCATGGTGTGGTCGCTGATGACGCCATCCTTCAGCGGGAAGATGGCGGAGATGTAGTTGGGCGTGCGGCCCACCATTGCAAGGGCCTTGTCGCCGGCCTCAAGCACGCAGTTCTTGCGGGTATCCACCGCCACCACGCTGGGCTGGTTGAGCACGACGCCCTGCCCCTCCTGCGCGATGATGATGGTCGTCGTACCAAGATCGATACCGATGTCGTTCTGTGCCATAATCGTGATATTTCCTTTCTCTGCTGCCCATTCTCTATTTCCATCGCCCATCTCCGGGCGCGGGTCATCAAAACACATTATAGTATAGCACAGGTGTGTCCAAAAAGGAAGACATCTAAACTCTAAAGCTTCCCTCTGTCTAAGGCTCTCCCTTTGGGAGAGCTGGCGCGAAGCGCCTGAGAGGGCAAGGACGCTGGCGAAGAATCGTAGAGCCGGCGATAGCGTCCCTCTGGCCAAGAGCCTGCCTATCGCTGCGCCGCGGCTCTTTCTTGCCGGACTTGCCCTCTCCGTCTGCTACGCAGACACCTCTCCCAAGGGGAGAGGCTTTCGCGCACATAAAGCATCATATTGCCGACAAATTTTCCGGCGGCAGAGCCTGGGTCAGCAGGGCGGCCAGGCCGCTGTAGCGCAGGTTCTGGCGGATGTTGGACATCATCCGGTTTACCACGTCCCGCCGGCCCACCACGATGCAGAGCTTCCGCCCGCGGGTGACGCCGGTATAGAAGAGGTTGCGGTAGCACAGGCGGGGCGGCACCTGCGCCGCCGGGAGGATGACCGCCGGGAACTCGCTGCCCTGGCTTTTGTGTACCGTGATGGCATACGCGATTTCCAGCTCGTTGAGGTTCTCCGCCGGGTAGACCAGCCGCCGGTCGTCCATCCGCACCACCATGGAGCGGATGCGCACGTCGATGGACTCCACGATGCCGATGTCGCCGTTGTAGGCACCCACGCCCTGTTCCCCGCCGATGCGCTGCCACGTTATCTCGTAGTTATTGCGCACCTGCATCACTTTGTCTCCCACCCGGAAGACCCGGGCCGCGCTCTGCAGCTCCGGCTTGCCCTTCTTTGGCGGGTTGAGCATGGCCTGCAGCTCCGCGTTGAGGGCCTGGGTGCCGGTGGGGCCGAGCTTCGTGGGGCAGAGCACCTGAATATCCTTCACCGGGTCGAACTGGTAGCTGCGGGGCAGACGGGTGGTCACAAGGTCGCAGACCAGCTTCTGGGCCGCGTCGCCGTCGGCTTCGAGGAAGAAGAAATCGTCCGTCTTTCCGCCCTTTTTCAGCGGTTCGCCCGAGATGATGTGGTGGGCGTTCTCCACGATGAGGCTCTGAGCGGCCTGCCGGAATATCTCGTTGAGGCAGACCGTCGGCACCAGCCCGGAGCGGATGATCTCGCCGAGGATATTGCCCGGGCCGACGCTGGGCAGCTGGTCGCGTCGCCTACCATAATAATACGGCAGCTGTACCGCAGTGCCGCAATGAGGGCCTGGAACAGCTTGACGTCCACCATACTCATCTCGTCGAGGATAACGACGTCGCACTTGAGCAGGTTCTTGTCATTGTGGATGAAGCTGACCACACCGCCGGTGTAGTCCACTTCCAGCAGACGGTGGATGGTGGAGGCTTTCCGGCCCGTCAGCTCGCTCAGACGCTTGGCGGCGCGGCCTGTGGGAGCGCAGAGGGCCACCCGTTCGGCCTCGTTCTCCAGCAGCTGCAGAATGGCGTTGACCGTGGTGGTCTTGCCGGTGCCGGGGCCGCCGGTGAGGACAAGGCAGTTCTCGGTCATGGCCTTGCGGATGGCTTCCTTCTGGAGCGGCGCGTAAGCAAAGCCCTGCGCCAGTTCCAGGATCTGGATGTTCTTGTCGAGGTCTCGGGCTGTCTGCTTCCCGCGCCTGGTCAGCATGGCCAGACGGTCGGCGATGTCCTGCTCTGCGGCCAGCAGATCCGGCAGATAAATATACGGTGTGCCGTCGAACATCCGCACCGCCAGTTTCCCGGTCTGGATGCAGCCGTCCAGCGCCGCCGCCAGCTTTTCGGGGGGCTGGTGGATGAAGTTCGACGCCGTTTCCAGCAGCTGCGCCCGGGGCAGACAGGTGTGGCCGTTGCCGGCGTTGTGGCGCAGGGTGCGCAGAAGGGCGGCTTCCAGCCGCTGGGCGCAGTCCCCTGCCATCTGGTAATACTGGGCGATGCTGTCGGCGTGGCGGAAGTCCAGCTGCAGCGGCTCCCCGCAGAGCAGGTAGGGGTTCTGCTGGATGGCCTGCATGGCCCCCGGCCCGAAGGTGCGGAAGACCTCCATCGCCCGGCGGGGGCTGATCTCGAACTGAGCCAGATAGGCGATGAGCTCCCGCATTCCGAACATCCGCTTGAACTCCTGCTGGATGCGGTCGGCCTTGTCCGCCGAGATGCCCGGGATGAGGGTGAGCTGGGCGGGGTCGTTGGCGATAACTTCCAGCGCCGCCGCGCCGAATTTGTCAATGATCTTATCCGCCGTCCGAGCCCCGATGTAGGGCAGCGACCGGCTGGCGAGGAAGGCGTAGACAGCTCGGAGGTCTTTGGCATATCCGTCTCGCACTCCTGTGCGTGGAACTGTCGGCCATAGGTGGCGTGGTTCTCGTAGCTGCCCCGACAGACGACGCTCTCACCGGCGTGGAGCTCTCCCACCACGCCGCACACAACGGTGACGACACCGCCGCCCGACACCTCAAACACGGTGTAGCCGTTGTCCTCGTTCAGGTAGATGATGTCCTCTACCGTGCCTTCCAGCCGTTCCAGCTCCTGCTCCATCGTCCCGCCTCCTCGTTTTGACACAACTATATATAGTATAGCGGTTTTGGGGGGATTTGTAAATATGAGGGGTGGGCTTTGAGGCTCTCCGGCAGCGTCCTTGCCCTCTCCGTCTGCTTCGCAGCCACCTCTCCCATAGGGAGAGGCACTGGCGTGTCGGTCAGGCCCACGCGGGACAAGCAAAGCTCACTCTATCCGAAAACAGCAGTGCCCTGCTATAGAGGGCAGCAGCTTCTAGACAAGAGAACTTTGTCAAGCTGTTGTGAATCTCTGTAGCAGGGCACTATATTTTATGCCATATTGAGCTTTCAGCGGTCAGCGGAAAGTGGCCCGGCCTGCCAAAGCCTCTCCCTTTGGGAGAGGTGTCATTGCGAAGCAATGACGGAGAGGGCAAGCCCGCTGGCGGCTCACGGTCAGACTCTCCTTCGTACAACCTCTCAGGCGCTTCGCGCCAGCTCCCCTTGTAGGGGAGCCTCTGGCGAAGAGGTGAAGCTTTACGGTATGCCAAGGCCTCTCCTACAAGGAGAGGTGGCATTGCGCAGCAATGACGGAGAGGTTGGACAAAGGTGAGGCTACCCATGAGCGAAAGGCGCAAAAAACCGCCACCGGGCAGGGTGACGGTTTTCACATTGAAAATCTAATCTCTTGAACCGGGCTGACCGCTTGTCGCAGCGCCCTTTCTATTATCAGTATAACAACTCTCCCTCCCGATGTCAAGTCAGGAGGGATTTTTTCTGTCACAGCGACGCATTCTCAAACGCATCCCCTGCGGCCTTTTGCAAAGCATCGATGGAGATGGTGCAGAGGCCGCGAGGTCGGCGTCCGAGCCGTCGGCAGGGATGTCCGCCGCCTCTTTCTCCGTCTTGCCCTTGAGGTAGCTGCAATAGCCCTCGCTGTGCTCGTACCACTCCTTGCCGAGGCTGGATGCGTTCCGCATCCCGTAGCTGTCGCCCAGCTCAAGCTTGGAGCGGACGGTGTCCGGGGCGGTGACGCCGCCGTCTGCCGCGATGGTCAGCGCAGGCTCTGCCATGTCGCCGATGGCGCTGGTCACACGGCCATCGGCATCCAGCGTCAGGGCCACGACGGTAAGGTCAACTTCTGCGTTCACATCCTTGTCGTCGGTGGCGGTGATGTCCGAAGAGGCATTCTCCGCCTCCACGCCGAGGCTCACCCGGTCGCCCTTCGCCGCGCCGAGGGCGGACGCATTCGTGCAGGCTTTCGCCACGGCGTCGCGGTACTTATCCACCCGGATGGTGCAGCCGGACAGCAGGTCGGCGTCCGCAGCTTGCCATCCTTATCCGTTTCCAGCATGGATGCCTGCTCGGGCGTCATGCCGGTGAGGTAGTCGGCGAAGTCATCGGCCTGCTCGGCCCAGCCCTTTTTCAGCGAAGATGCCGCTGCCAGCGGGTAGTCGTCCCCTTTCTGGCGCTTGGTGCGGTAGTCGGTGGGCATGGTGACGACGCCTTTGCCGTCGGCGGTAACTTCCACTTCCAGCTCATCCAGCATCACGTCGGCCAGCTTGCCGTCTCCGTCCAGCAGGACGGCGGCGGCGATGGTATGGATGGTGCCGGTACGGGCCTCGTCGGAGGCCTCGGTCAGGATGCCGAGCCGGTCTTCCAGCCGCCGGTCTGGGTGGTGCTGGCGCTGCCGGACGAGCCGGACATGGCGTTCGAGCTGCTCATGCTGCCGGAATTGCTGCTGCCTTTGCGGCAGCCGGACAGCAGCAGTGCCGCCGCCACGGCACAGCTCAGAAGAGCTTTTTGTCTCTGTGTCATAAGCGTTACGCTCCCTTTCATCTCTTTGGGAGTAGTATAGCCCGACACAGCGCCAATCATGCACGTTTGCTCTGAGACCGACGTGTTATCTGGCAAAGTGGGACAATATTGACGTTATATCATGCAAAATCGCACTTTGCCACTGTGGCAATCTGGTAAACAGCTGGCACTCTGACCCCACTTTGCCAAAAGGGGCAGAATGCCAAGTTGGCAAAGTGGCAAAATATAACGTATCTATATTATTAAATAGCCATATTGCCACTTATTCCACCGCAGTATCCCTCACATCAGCGGGCTCAGCAGGCGGAGCACACTGTCCAGCAGCGTCCCGGCCAGCGAGGTGCGGCAGTCGGCCAGCTGCACTTCCCGGCACTCCGGCAGGGTGCGGAGCACATCGTCCCGCAGCGCAATGACCTGACTGTTATAGAGCAGCAGCGCCCCGCACTCAAAGTGGAGGAAGAGGCTGCGGTAATCCATGTTGATGCTGCCCACCACGGCGGCGCGGTCATCGCTGACGTAGCACTTGGCGTGGAGGAAGCCGGGCGTGAACTCGTAGATGCGCACCCCCGCCCGGAGCAGCGGCACATAATAGGAGCGGGTCAGCCGGAAGACGAGCTTCTTGTCCGGGATGCCCGGCAGCACCAGCCGGACGTCCACGCCCCGCTTTGCCGCCGCCTTGAGGGCTTCCAGCATGGTCTCGCCCACCGCGAAGTAGGGCGTATAGATATAGACATACCGCTGGGCTGATTGATGATATTCAGGTAGACCGTCTCGGCCAGAGCCTCTTCGTCCAGCGGGCTGTCACCGTAGGGCTGTATCACTCCGTCCGACTGGGCAGACAGGGCCTCAGCCTGAGGCATAAAGGCGCATAATCCTCCTCGCTGGGCCGGAAGGCGTTCCAGTGGTCGAGGAACATCACCGTGAAGTTCCAGACCGCCGCGCCCTCGGTGCGGAGAGCTGCGTCCTTCCAGTAGCCGAACCGCTCTTCTTCATTGATATACTCGTCGGCCAGATTGATGCCGCCCGTATAGGCTGTATTTCCGTCCACGACCACGATCTTCCGGTGGTCGCGGTGATTCATGACCAGCGACACCAGCGGCACCACCGGGTTGAACGGGATGCAGCGGATATGCGCCCGCTCCATCTTTACCACGAAATCGGACGGCAGGCCCAGCAGACTGCCGAAATCGTCGTAGATGAGCCGGACATCCACCCCCTGCGCCGCCTTGCGGACGAGGATGTCCTCTACCCCCTTCCACATCTTGCCGGTGCGGACGATGAAGAACTCGAGGAAGATGAACCGCTCTGCTTTTTCGAGGTCGGCCAGCAGGTCAGGGTACATGGCCTCACCGCAGGGGTAATATTTTGCGGTGGAGTTTTTCCATGCGGGGTACGGCCCGTACTCCGAAACATACCGGCTCAGTCCCCTGCTGGCGGGGTCGAGGGCGTCGGTCTGGCCCGGCTGCTGGGCGAGGTCGGCGGTGTGCTGGCGCTCCACCGCCTGCATCCGCTGGCGCATCCGCTTGGCGGGGGCCTTGTTGCCGAAGGCCAGATAGAGCGCACCGCCCAGCAGCGGCATCATGCCGATGAGGACGAGCCAGATGATCTTATAGTCGCTGTTCTCGTCCTTCCGCACGAGGTAGAGGGTGATGAAGAGGCTGAGGACGTTCAGCCCCGCATTCACCCACACCTTTCCGGCGGTGAGGGAGAAGAAGGCCCAGAGCAGCCAGCATATCTGCAGCAAAACAAGGGCCACTGTGACCGTGGCCCTGTTGATGACACGATTGAAGAACCGGACGACCGGCAGCCGAAAGAACATCTGCGCCTCCCCCGCTGCCCTTCGGCAGCATTTTTATGGGAATAGTATAGCGCAGAGATGCGGAGATTTCAAGCTCAGGCGTCCGCGTCCTCGAAGCCCACCATGAGCCGCCCAGCTCGGCGTAGTAGCTGCACAGGCCGCCGCACTCGGTCACCCGCACCTGTGCGCCCTCGAAGACAGCCCGCACCATGTGCATCAGGCGCTCGGCGGCGGCGGGGTTGCCGCAGTGGGCAATGATGACCTTGCGCTGGTGTAGCCGTGGCCTTTGAGCTCCAGCACGATGCGCTCGAGAGCGCCGTGCTCGCCGCGGGTCTGCAGAGGACGTCCAGTTCGCCCACATCGCTGGCCTTGCCGATGACCCGGATGTTGAGCATCCGCGCACAGCGGCCACAGTGGCTTTATGCGGCCATTCCGGGCCAGATTCGCCAGCGATTCCAGCGAGAACAGCAGATGGGTGTGGTGGCGGTAGCGCAGCATCTCTTCGCACACCTCGTCAAACTCCCTGCCCTCTTTGATGAGCGCACGGAGATGCTCTGCCAGCAGCACCAACTCCGGGCCGGCAGACAGGCTGTCCAGCACAAAGACCTGAGCACCCGGGTGCTCTGCCTGATACTCCTCTGCGGCCAGCTGGGCGGCGTTGCAGCTGCCCGACAGGGTGCCGGTGATGGTGATGGCATAAATTTCATCTGCGCCCTCATAAGCCTCCAGCCAGTCGCCGATGTTGGGGCAGGAGGTGCTGGTCTTGCCCTTATAGGTGCGCAGGGCAGTCGCCATCTCCACGGCGTCCAGCGTGCCGTCGTCGAGGTATTCCCTCTCGTCGGTCACGATCTTCAGAGGCACAGAAGCAAAATCAATGCCGTCCAGCTTGTACAGGCTGGCAGAAGAGTCCACAACGATTCGTTTCATCTCATCTATCTCCATTCCGGCGGGTGTCCGCCGCTTTTTTTACGTTCGGTGAGTCCACTATATCAGTTTTTCAAAAACCTGTCAAGCGATTTGTAAAATTCTTAATATTGTTTTCATAAACGGTTGACCCCGACTCAAAAATGCGATATACTACCACCATGAATCAGGAAATGAAACGCCGTGTCACGGCCTGCGCCGCCGGGTTTTCCCTGCCGCGCTACCGGGAGCTGCCCTCCGTGGGGCTGTATCTCGACCAGACCGTGCAGCTCGTCAACAGCTGCTTCCGGGGCTTCCCCGGGGTGGAGCTCACCCCCTCCATGGTGAGCAACTACGTCAAGAAAGGAGTCATCTCCCACCCCGTCAAAAAGAAGTATTCCCGCGAACAGCTGGCTTCTCTCATCTATATCGTATTGTCTAAAAATGTCCTCTCGCTGGAAAACATCGACACCCTGTTCCAGATGCAGAGGGCTCACTGCACTGCCGCCGAAGCCTACGACTACTTCTGCGACGAGGTGGAGAACTGCCTGCCCTACATTTTCGGTGCCAGCAACACCATCCGCGGCCTCGACCCGGATGCCGACGACGAAAAGCGTCTGCTGCGCGGCACCATCGTCGCCGCCGTGAACAAGATGTACCTCGACTGCTGCTTCGTCGCCATGCGGCAGGAGGAGCTCTCTGGCCGGGGATTTTGGGAGATTTAGAGTAAAGACCCGAAACTTACCGCGAGCGAAAGCCTCTCCCTTTGGGAGAGGTGACATCGCGCAAGCGATGACGGAGAGGGCAAGCCCGTCTCCCGAGAGTCGCGATACAGCGATAAGCAGCCCCTTTGTCAGAGCGATGCCATCGCCGCGCTTATGATTCTCCGTCAGCATCCTTGCCCTCTCAGTCACCTTCGGTGACAGCTCCCCCAAAGGGGGAGCCTTTCGCATCCCGTAAGGCAACAAAAAGCACCCACCCTCCCGTTTCAC